>Ga0326727_10001559_pt1 | contig 83703 bp, 66 predicted proteins | sample MB2enrmetagenome_FD_207643 | JGI IMG/M metagenome (GOLD analysis project Ga0326727, IMG submission 207643) | Lab enriched peat soil microbial communities from McLean, Ithaca, NY, United States - MB29MY | ecosystem: Environmental > Terrestrial > Soil > Wetlands > Peat | place: USA: New York... | reverse complement strand
AGATGGCGCTGATTTGTTCGAGGATTTGGTGTTTGTCGGGCGTATTCATATGTGACTAGTATTCTAGATACTAAAGCCGCAGAAAACAAGCCGCCTTTTCTGTCTGGAAGAATCTCGTCTTACGCCCGGGGCCATTCCGGCTCGTTCGGCGCCCCATGTATCTTGGAGTCCTCGTGACGTATCTCTGCCTTCCGTTGGCGCTAGGGTCCTACGTCGCCCTCCCGGCCTTCGCGCTCCTCCCCTGATGGAGGTGAGGGTCTCACGCAGGGCCTCCGCGGCCCCAAGCTTCGCTCAGGGGAGCCATAGGATTCGATAGAAGCGCTGCGTGGCGGATTCCAGGTAATCGGACGCGGTGGCACTCGAATTGGTGGCGCTGACGATGACCAAATTGGCCCAATCGGGTTGGCGCAAATCGGTCGTGTACTGCACTTGATACGTCTGCCCCGCCGCCGCGCTCCATCTGAACGCGACCCTGCCGCCGCTCTGCGTCACGCTCACGACGGTCGGTGGAGCGGCCGGGAGCACGGTCAGCGCCGCCAGGGCGCTCGTGGTCGAGCCGGCCCAATTGGTAACGACCACGCAGTAGCTCCCACTTCCTGCCGGCGCCACATTGGTCAGCGTCAGTGTCGGGTTGGCTGCGCCAGCCAGCGGGACGCCATTAAACAACCACTGATAACTCAAGGGCTGGGGTCCGAGGGCGCCGACACTGAACACGACATTGCTGCCTGGGACTACGGCCAGGCTTTGCGGTTGGTTGGTGATCGCGGGCGGCTCGAGCAACACCGTGTAAAGCGAGTTTGCGGGCAGGGTGACCTGCAGGTCGGCGCCAACGACCTGGCTTGCGGCATAGCCGGTTCCATACCCATTCTCGTCCAACGCCACCGCCCCAAAGGTCCGAGTCTGGCCCAGACCCTTGAAGGTAAGGGCGGCGGCGATATTGACGACGTTCATGGGCGGTTGTCCCAGCGAGAGGATCTCCTTCCCATCATAGACCACATTGTTGTTGGTGAAGACCTGGTCCTGTTCCTGCCAGCCATAAGGATTATCTTCGGTCATTGCCTGGATTAGGATCTTGTGCGATTGGGCCAAAGGCAGGCCATCCATCGAGATGACCAACACGGCCCCGAACTGATTGCTCGAGGCAATCGTCACGTCGTCAAGGTCGAAGCTGGGCGCCTGGTTGAGGAACCCGCACACTCCCTGGCTGCAAGGGGTGTTCACCTGGAAGAGGCCGGCGCCCCAGTCGAGTTTGAGTTGCCCCTGTGCGGCACTGGGCGGGGGGAGGGCCTCGACGGCCTGGCCGGTGGTGTCCAGGCAGGTGAACAGGTTGGCCGCCACGTAGTTGGAGGCGTCTTGGGTCAGGAAGTCGCACTCCACCCGGCCGGTCAGCATCGCCAACGGGTCCAGGCGGCCCGTGCCCGTGGCGGGGTCATAGACCGGGTTGTCGGGCGGACTCAGAGTGGCGTCGAATGGGGAAATCAGCGACATCTGCTTGTCGTACGCCCGGTTCAGGTTGACTTGGTTGCGCACCGCCACCTGCGTTTGGACATCCCCCCGGCGGTATAATAAGGCGGCCCCGGGGAACTGGCCCAGGAGCGAGGGCAGGGCCAGGGGGAACTTCTCCACCGAATCGTCATACTCCAGCGTCGAGGTGGCGAACCAAATCCACCCGTCCACATCGGCCAGGGAATTGTAGGCGGCAATCAGCAGGGGCCCCTCCGCCTTGAACCGGTTGGGATTGCACCAGGTGCTCTCGGAGACAATGTTGGCGTAGCCGGCCACTTGCTTGAGGGCCGAGGGGAGCAGGTGTGGATTATTCACCACGGCCAGGCTCTGATAATAATCACCGGCATTGACCTCGTAGCCGGTCGTGCCCGGATTGGCAGGGTCGACGTGAACGGAAGCGAAGTAGGGGTGCTGGTCCATGACATCGTTGGCGGTATAGGTGTAACGCTCGACGTCCCACAGAAACCGTTGATCGGCGGTCGTCCAGTTGCACGACTCGATCAGGCTTTGGCACCCCAGCGTATTGCGGAAGAAATCTCCCATTTCCTGGTAGAAACCGCGTTGCAGTTCCGCCAGGAAGGCAATTTGGTCGGCCATTCGCGGCGTATAGGCCAGGAACCAGCCGTCGGTGTCGTCGTCGGTCATATACCAGGCCTCCGCCAGCCCCATCTTGCCATTGGCCGGGTCATCCCCGGGAAGGCTGAACCCTTCCCACCCGGCCCGCGCGGCGGCAATACTGCCGTACTTGTCAATCAGGTAGGTCCCGAACTTCGTTTCCAGGTTCTCGAGTTCCGCCTGGGGAAAATCCGTCGGAGTGAAGGTCCAAAAGAAAAAGCTGTCCTCGTTTTGGAGTTCGATGACCGCGAGGGCGGGGTCCTGGGCCAGGGGAATCCCGGTGTAGGGATTGGTGGCAGTGAACATCTGGGTGACCCACTGCTTGTAGGCTGCCTTGAGTGTGTCATCGAACATCACCACGACCGTGGGTCCGGTTACGTCGTTGGTATATCCTGGCAGGCCCCAGGCGGCGCGGAGGGTGAAGTCGAGGGCATAGTAGAAGTCGAGTTCGGTGTAGATGCCTGCCTGCTTGAAGGCGGCGACGATTCTCTGGGCATTATCCACGACATTGGTGTTGACGGCGTTGATGTTGGCGGGATCGGAGGCGGGCAGAAGGTCGAGGTAACGGACCAGGTTCACCCCCCGTTTGGCCAGGAACTGCGCCTGCAGTGAGAACGATGCCAGGTCCGAGCCCGAGTTGCCGAGGTTGGCTCCCCAGAATCGAACGGGGGTCCCGTCCCCCAGCTCGAGTTTGCCCGACTGGTCCGCGGCCTTGCGCACATAGCCCGATTGGCCGGCGAGGGCCTCGTTCAGCGAACGCAAATCCAGCAGTGCCGAAGGCGTGAAATCATCCAGGTTCGGCTCGAAGTTCCATTCGCCCGGTTCGGCCAGGCCGTATTTTTGGCCGGGTTGGAGCTTGCCGTGGGGAATGAACGGATCGGTGGAGAGGATGAAGGCGTCAAGGCCGCCTAAGTCTGCGCCATTTGGGTAGTACGGGTCGTTTGGCCAGTCGGCGGCATTCATCTCGATGCGGAATGTGTGCCCCCCGGCCGTCAGCGAAACGTCGCCCAGGTAAACCCAATTCAGCGGGAAATATTGGATGTAGCTCGCGTTGTCCATCAACTGCAATTGGTAGCTGGCGTACTGATAAGTGCCGCCGTCGAACTGCCACTTAAACGCCCCGTATTGCCAAATCTTGCGCGCATAGAGCCGGTAAGGGCCGGCTTGCGTTACCGTGATGCTGTAATTCGCCCAATAGGGGCCTTTGGTCTTGATGTTGACGGCCGTCAGGATGCTGCCCGCCGACAGGGCATTGTGTTCCGCCTGCGTGGAGGGCGACAGCCAGGTGCTGGCGGGGAAGTTGGACGAGCTTGGCTTCTCTCCTTCCCACCAAATCCACGACCCCGCCACCCCGGTCGCCGGCAGGAGCAGCCCTGCCAGAATCACGGCAGCCTGAAAGCCCCCCCTCCAACCGAGGCAGAACGGCCAGTGATCCGAGTTGCGGCATGCCCGCCAAGCGCGGGAGACTCCGAGGCGCGTCACATCGATCACGCCCGCAGGGTACGTGAAAAACCCCGAGTGTCGAACATTAAAGAGAGCCTTCAACCATGCCGTTCTCTCACCGTGCCACGGGCCAGGCGCCGGCCAGACGATCCTGCAAGCCCCGTTGCGGGAGCGAGACCGAAATCACGGCCAGGCACATGGCGCCGCCCGCTGTCAGAAGGATGGCGCCGTGCAGGCCGACAACCGCGGCCAGGCGTCCCTCGACCACCGGCAACAGAATAAAAGGCAGCCAGGCAAACAGGTTCCGGCCAGTTACTTGCAGGCGCGAGGCTCGCGCGCCTTTGCGATTTACGAACGCTATGCCCAACGCATACGCCAATACCCCGCCACGGAAGAGGAGCGACGCCACCAGGCAGGGGACCACCACAAAAACCAGGCCGTTGATATAGGCGATCATCCTGACGGCCAGCAATGGCGTGACTTTCTGCAGAGACTGAAGCGACTCGCGCGCGCCTTCCTCGGGGGATTTTCCAATGATTTGCCTGACCGCTATCGCGGCCGCATCAAGGGCCTCTTTCGAGGGGAGGTTCGTGTGCGTGGCCAGGATATGCTCGGCTTCCCAGCGCAGGTGGTCGTTCATAGACAACCGCGTTCGAAACCGTTCCCAGGAGACCTTATTGGTGATGACCGGGGCAAAGCGCCCGGCAATGTAAAGTTCCAACGCCTCGCGTTCGCGCGCATGGGGCCTGGGTCCAAACCAGATATTCGGCTGACACAGCAGGTCGTAATGAACGAGGCATTCCTGAAGCGCGGCCAGCTCTTTGTCCGCCGGAAGAAAGGACGCCTGCAAACCGAACCTCACTGCGGCGATCACCGCGCACAGCGCCGGAAAGGCGAGACTGCCGCCCAGCAACGCCAACCGCCGGCCGCGCGATACCGTGGGGCGACGGCCCAACAAAGGCTGCAGTGCGGCAACCAATTCCGCCAGGCTGGAATCCGCTCGGATGCCTTCAAGAAAGCGCCGCGCCGGCAGCGCCAGAGGCACTCGGAAGGAGGCGCTACGGGCTTCCTGGATGCCAATCGCGCGTCCTTCCAGAGCCGAGCACGCTACCTGGCGCAGGAAGTCGGGCGATGTGGGGCATGGCGCCGCCTCCGCAGGCCCCGGTTCACAGGCGGTCGGGCATTCGGGAGGCGAAGGCCGAGGGTCGAGCGTCGAGGGAGCGCAGAGCGGCCGCCCCTCGCCCCTCGACCCTCGACCCCCGGCATTGCCCGTTGGCATCCGGATGCTGGCGAGCTGAGGTGTGGGGCGCCGCGCGCGCTCCCAGCCCTCGGTGCCCGGCGCTGGGAAATCGAGCATCCTGGCCCGGCCCTCCGCGGTGATCCAGACTCGGTCCAGGTCCCGAATGGCCGGCAGTGTGCCGTCCTGTCCGGCCGCCATCAGTTCCCTGGCCAAATCGAGCAGCCAATACCGCACCCGGCTCCAGCATTGTCTTTCAGAAAGGAGGGCCAGCAACGGTCTGCCCGAGGGCGCTTCATAAGCGTCCCAGGCCTCAGCGGCTGTGCGTTGGCCATTGAGCCAACGCAGCCGCCCGGGGCGCCCAAGATAGCGCAGGCTGGCCGGCAGGGGCGGCGTGCCCGGAGCCACCCGGCCAATCCACACCCGGCGCAGCAGGCGCGCGTCGAAGCCGAGCAGCAACTCACCCTGCTCACCGCCGATATTATCCAGCACATGATAGGGCCCGATCATGGGGGCCTCACCCGTGTTGGGCAGGGCCTCATCCGCCGCGGATAGCACCGGCCGGGGCTGGTAAAAGGCCTTGAAAACGACCCGGGTCCCGGTCGCAAGGTCGTGGACGGCCGCGTAACTGTTCCGGCGGCGGACGGTGAGGAAGAGCAGGGCCCTGAGCGCCCAGCCCGCCGTTGCGGATAGCAGGAATGATGGAGAGAGCTCGCCGGCGACGGGTTTCCAGGACGGCATGACAAGCCAGATCAGCCAGGGTAGAAGCCCGGGACCAACCCAGAAGATTAGCGTCCGAAGCGCGGCCCGTCCCATAGCCGGAGGCGTGCCGTCAAGTTGCGCCACGCGCAGGCCGCAGACCGCTTTCCCGGCCGAGGCCCCCCATCGCCCCTCCAGGAGAATGTAATTGAGGGCCAGGAGGCACAGGGGGCCCACGCGGGAGAGCCACAATGTCGACTGACGGTATGTCTCTGGGTCCGGTAACGCTGCGAGAGCGAGGAAGTTCAGCAATGTGGCGAGTTGGGCCGCCATGGTGAGCAGAGCCAGGTCGGCGCACAAGGCAAGAAAGCGCCAACCTAGTGTGGCCGGGGTGGGCGCGGCCGTTGCATAAGGAAGCAGGGCGGCGCGCAGTTCGTCGTAGTTCCGGAACCGTTTGTCCGGGTCCTTCTCCAGACAGCGCAGCACGGTCCGGCACAGACTCGGCGCCAGTCCCTTGCGCCACTTGGCCGGTGAATCTGGACGCCGCTCCAACACGGTCGCCATCAGTTGCACCACGTTGCCGGCCGTAAAGGGGTGATGGCCCGCCAGCAGGTAGTAGAGCGTGACCCCCACCGCATATATGTCTGATCGCACCGTGAGGTCGTCGCCCCGCAACTGCTCGGGCGAGGAGAACGCCGGCGTGCCCAGAAAAGCGCCGCTGGCCGTGAGGCTCGGCTCCACGCGCAGCACCGTCGAGATCGACAGCCCGAAGTCCCCGATCTTGACCGTCCCGTCCGCCTCGACAAAACAGTTGGACGGTTTGACGTCCCGATGCAGCACGCCGAGGCGCTGCGCAGCCTCGAGACCCGCAATCACTTGCAGCACGCAATCCACCGCCTCGGCGGGCGGCAGAGGGCCTTGGCTTGAGACACGGCCCTGCAAAGTGCCCCCCGGCGCCAACTCCATCGCGATCACCGGAATGCCCGCGATCTCTTCTGTGCCATAAACATAGACGCTGTTAGGGTGGTTGACTGATGCGGCGAGGCGGCCCTCGCGGAAGAAGCGGTTGCGCGCCTCCGGAGAATCCAGCCGATGGACCAGCACTTTCAACGCAACGCGGCGTCCGCACTCCAGGTCTTCCGCCTCGAACACCGCCCCCATGCCTCCTTCGCCAAGCGGCCGGACTATCCGGTAATGGCCGAAGACCTGGCCCGGCTGGGGAAAGCCGCGGCTCTGAGCGGGCATGTCAGGGACGACAATAGTCTCCGGTAGCGCGGGCGGCGGGGCTGCCAGCCCCGCCCGCAGCAGACACCGCGGACACCGGCTCGGCGCCACGTGAGAGGGCAGGGTCGCCTGGCACACCGGGCACCGGTTTTCTGTCTCCGCATTCATCTTGGGCCTGGTCATGTTGTCCATCATTGCCTGCTTCAAAACAACTGCCAAAAAGTAACGCTAAGGAGCCGGCAATCTTTAACGCCGGAATGCGGCAAACAAGTCCTGAATCTCCTCTTCCACCTCCTCGGGCGTGGTGACGGTCTTCAGGATTTCCTGGCGCAGGATTGCCTGGTAACGCGCGCGCAGCCGCTGCATCGCCATTTTCACGGCCGCTTGGGTAAGGTTGAGTTTTGCTCCAATCTCCGCGTAAGGCAATGCCGCCGCATCCCGGACCAGGCACGCCTCCAAGTGCTCGAATAACCTGTCCCGTCCCGACTGGCGATACTCCCCTTGCAAACGCGCCATGACCTGGTCCAGCAAAGCCATCGCCCATTGCCGCTCGAACAGCGTGTCGGGCTGCTCCGCATGGGCCGGTTCCTCTCCAAAACGGGACTCCGCCAGGGCCGCATCGATCGACACGACGGGCTGAAAACCGCCGCGCTTTTGGGCGTGCTGGCGGTTCCATTCGTTCGCCAGGAAGCGTTTGAAGACCGTCAGCAGGAACGTCCGGAACCGGCCCTTCTGCGGTTCGGCTTTCGTGACGAGGTTCCGCTCCAGGAGCCGCGCGAAGAAGGCTTGGGTGAGGTCCTCCGCCTCGGAAGGAGGACACCCCTGACGCCGGGCGTAGGCGTAAAGAGGGTACCAATAGACCTGGCATAGCTCGTTCAGGGCCTCAGCGGCTTGGCCGGAGTCGAAGCGGCCTGCCTGCACTACCGCGCTCCAGTGCGTGGTCCTAAACAGGCCGGCGGCGGCCGAGGTGATGTCCTGGGCTTCGTCTGGCATGGGTCCTCGAGCATTTCCTGGGTGACAACAGCCAGGCTATCATCCCTCGAAAGGGCGCGTCAATCCCGTTGTGGATCACTTGAGGCTCCGGCTCGCCTCGACAACCGCCACTGGATCGATCACGGGTCCGGCCGCAGTCCTGACGGCGGTGCGCTTCCAGAGTTCCACCATCTCCTGCGGCTTGACGGCGGGATTGACTTGCCAACCCAAAGCGGCAACGCCAGCCAGGTAAGGCACCGTCCAGCTCATCCCGCCGTTGCGATCATAGGTGTATAGACCCGGCCCGCGAAAGCTGGCCAGCGTGCGATTGGCCGCCGGAACGCACAGGGCGGCGCCAGGATAGAAGTAAAGGCCCCGTTCGTAATCCGAGGGCGTGGGGTCCGGGCGCTTTTCCAGACGTTTCAGGGTCCCCAAGGTGAGGAAACCCGGGTCGCACGTCACCACCAGTATGCCGGCCTCCTCCGCCTTCTTGACGGCCTGCTGCCAGCGCGCGTAGTTCGGACGCTCGGAGAAGGCGCCCAGGGAAATGCTTACGACTCTGATCCTCGGCGTCCCTGTGAGTCCCCGGTTCATTTCCACGATGCGGTCGAGCTGTTCGGCCCAGGGTTCGTTCCTCAGCCATTTCCAGGACGGGCAGGCAAAATAATAAAGCGCCGCCCCGGGCGCAACTCCGCACGACTTTCCCACGGCGATGCTGGCCACGGCGGGTCCGTGCATCTGGGGCGAGGAACCCTCGACCTCCACTTCAGTGTATTTCACGATCCGGTCTTTGTACTCTTCATGATCCAGCAGAAGCGGTTGGTCCATGATGGCGATGCCGACGCCCCTGCCATCGATGCCCGCCGCGTGCAACTTGCGCACCCCCAGCCCCGGGTTCTTTCCTTCCTCCAATAGGCGCGCCGGCTCAAAACCCGCCGGAAGCCGGTCCGCCCCCGGCCACACGGTTTGGCTGTCAAAACCCAAACCATTGAGCAGCCTGATCTGATCCCTCAGGTCGAGCTTCGCGAGCGACATCCCGCCCAGCCCACGGAAAAAATCCGGCTTCTTCAGATCACCCACCGTCCGCAGCACGACCTGCCGGTCCCGGCCGATGTCCACCCCTTGGCCTCCGGCTTGCAACTCGAACAGCGTGAACGGACTCGCCAACACGCATACTCGTGCAAATGTGGCGCTAACCCCGGGGAATTCCAGCATCCACAATTCCATGTCCCCGTCTCTCTTTCTCCGATCACTTTCCGGCTTCCCCAGTAAATGCTCCAGCTCCTCGGGCGTGGTGAGCCGGAAGGCGATCGTCCCGTCTCTTGCGGCAGCGCGCACAGCCTCGGGGCTTGCCAGACCAGGGACGGCATTTTGCCCCAAGGCCCCCTGTAACGCGGAAACCGCCATCAAGGCGGCCCCGAAGGCAACAGGAGCCAGAGAATGGGCGTAATCAGCTCGGGCAGACAGAGTGGCTTGCAGCTTGTCAGTGTTCATAGGATTCATATTCGATATGGTTCCGGTTGGCAGAACCGCTTTCATTTCCTCCCCTACTTCAATAAACCCGTTGAAAAGTAACGCCGGAAAACTCCGAGCCAGTGTCGAATCGACCCGGACCAGCGCGGGCTGACAGTGGGCGGCTCCGGCCCGGGCCGAGCTGCAAAGCAGAAACCTGCCCGCCATCTGGCAAGGTCTTTGGCGCCAATCCCAGGCGTCACTCCTTGAGCTTCCAGCTCACCGAGACGGCCTTTGTGGTTGGAATGGCTACGGTGGACCCGGCGACGGGGTTGCCATCGAGCCGGAGTTCGTCGGCCTCGCGCGCGAAGGCTTCAAGGTGGACCACGACTTTGGTCATCGGCTCCCGGCGGGGCGGGTCGAGGTCAAGTGTCGCCGCGCGGCCGTCCGGGGCGATTCGCAATGCGAGGCTCATCTGGCCGTAAGAGGTTGGGATGTCCGTCAGCCGCGTTTCGGCGCCCGGCTTGGTCCAGGCCGAGGGCAGGCCCTCGAGGAGGTGCAGCTCGGCGCCGCGTTCGAGGACCATCAGGTGGCGAATGAGGCGGATGAATTCGGCGCTGGCCCAGTTGTGAGGCATGTCCCCGCAATAGGCGGGCGTCTGGCCGACCGGCTTCTGCTCCTCACGCCAGCACAGCAAAGGACAGGCGTGGTTGCCAAAGGCGTAGAGCGTGGCGGCGGCCTTGCGGCCATGGCCGAGCCACAGGTGCGCGTGAGCATAGAAGGACCCTGCATAATTCCAGACGCCGTCGGCTATCCAGCCGGTGCCGAAGATGAGACCCTCGCGCTGATTGGAGTCGAGCATTGCCAGCGTGCCGCACATGAGCGGGTCGTCGGGCGCGAAAATCCGGCCGGGATAGACCGACTGGAGAAAGGCCCACGCCCCTCGCTGGGGGAGCTGGGGCGGTTCGCCTTTCATGACGGGCGGCACGTAGGTGTTCCCGGCGGCGTCGGTCTGCCGGTCCCGCCGGCGGGCCTTGTCGAACACTGCCCAGTAGTCATCGAACTCCGCCTGCCAGGCATCCGCCGGCTTGTTCAGCCAGTGGGCCGCGTCAATGGCGGCGCGCAGCCCGGCCAAGGTCCAGTACACGTTGCTGTATTCACGGAAGGGGCCTCCCAGGCCGCCGTCCCCAAAGCCGGCGGGCATGAGCCCGCAGTTCGGCTGGTTGGGGTCTGAGCGCGTCATGCGGCGGTATTGCTGGATCTGTTGGACCTCTCGAGCCACGCGCGGCCACATTTGCAGAAGCCACTGGCGGTCGCCGGTGAGCTGCGCCTGCCGCCAGAGCAGCCACAAGCGCAGCCCCGCCTTCTTGGAGAACTCGACGCCGCCCGGACCGTCGTCCTTGTCAATCTGCTGTTCGAGCCCAACCCGCGCCTCCCCTGGGCGGCCGAGGTAGGCAACGGCCTCGAGGATGAACGCTCCATCGGCCGCCCACGAACCGCGATAGCAGGTGGGGCCGACCTGGAACTTGCCTTGGCCGTTCTTGAGTTCGCGCGCCTGATACAGGTTCCGGATGCACGAATCGAGCAGCGCCTGCACCGCCGCATCGGGAACGCGGATGCGGTCATAAGGCAGAGGGGCGCTCTCCCAGAACCGGACCGCGCGCTCCAACTCGGCCCCGGCGTCATAGGGGCCGGGATTGTGGCTGGCCTGCTCGCCCTGCGGCACGGTCACCAGGACATCGAACCGCTGGCCGGCGGCCAAGGCCCCGCAGTTCCAGTTCAGCGTGAGCGGGTTGGCCGCCCGAGGCCCGCGTGCGGCGCTGGCAAGGGCCGGGCCTGGGCCGGCGGCCTGGGCGGACGGGTCGCACGGGCGCGAGAACGCGCAGAAGACGCGCTCCGGTGTCCCCTCCTCGACCAGGCGCGTGCGCGTGTCGTCCAACCTGACCGCCAATCCGGCGGCGACCTCGAGCTGGAGCTTGCCGGCAGAGGCGGTTTGGCCGGCGTTGGTGGCCATCAGCCAGAGAAAATCCCGTCGTCGCGGGGCCCACTCGGCGACCGTGGCGCCCTCCGGCGCTCCGGCCCAGGCGACCTGCTGCATCTCGAGGCCGCCGTGGCGCTGGCGCGTCGTCACGATTGGCGCCCGCGCGCTGTAGAGTTCCTGAGATAGAGCGCCTTTCTGACCATCGGCTTCCAAGTCCGCCAGCAGGCGCGCCTGGAACTGCTCGTACTCCGGCGGGCCCTTGCCAAACTTGTAGTAAAGTCCGCCATTACTCCCGATAATCGTCTTGAACGGATCATCGGGCAAGCCGAGGCAGGCCTGCCACCGCTCGGGCCGGTAACGGAAGTCAAGCACCTCCGGCTCAAGGTGTTCAACCGGCCCGGCGAGCGGTTGGCGCTTTAAAACGAGGGTTGTTTCCAGCGGACCCTGGGCCTGGCCGGGCCAAGGCACAAAAACAAGCAGCGCGCAAGCCGGCGCGCAGAAACGGGCGGTTGATTTCATTTCAAGTTCTAATCTGCTCTATCCGGCGGGCGCGTCGGCAACGCGTACGGCCGCCTGAGAGGCTCCCGGCACGGGTTCCTTGGACACTATCAACAGGTAGCCGCCGCCGCATCCGGAGTACATGGCGCCCGGATAATGCCGTTGATAGGCCCGCAGAATGGCCGTGAGGTCCGAGCTAACTGTCGGGTGGCGAAGGACGCGCGGCAGAATCTTCTCCCAGCAGACCATGCATTGGTTCATCGAGGCGCCCAGCCCGTTTAGGTCCATGCGGCGGATGGCATCGAAACAGTGCTTGCCGGTCTGGCCCAGTCGGGCTATCCAGGCGGGCTCGAGGTGCTTTTCCCCGAGCGGATTGTAACCCTCGGGCCGCGATTGGATGGGCAGCAGATAGAGGACCCGCTCCAACCAGCGCGCCACCCGGGGGCTGTTGAGGGATTCGATGTGTGAGGGGAACACCCCGCCATGAACCGAAAAATCATAGTCAAGCCGGTTAATGCCCGGGTAGATCAAGCCGATCATGTCCTGTGATCCGCTGGGTTCGGCTTTGCCCTCGTTCTCGGCTTCATAGAGTTGGCGCACCAGTTCGTCCTTCGGGCGGTCGGGCAGACGGCCGTTCCACAACTTCATTGCAATGGCCCGGGTGCCGCCGGCGCAACCTGCGCGATCCATCACCGGGAACGTCGGCTCGAGCGACACGACCACCATCGAGCCGGGAGGCTCGGGGTTGTGACAGGAGACAAACGGCTGGTCGATCCACCCGCCGGCCAGCGCCAGGCGGTTGGGAATAGTCCCGATCACGCGGGCGATCGCCGGTTTGGCTTTGGGTTTCACCCGCCCTCTGGTGAAGCCTTTGACAGACGTTTGCGAGGCACTCGGCACGCCCCGGATGTTTGCCCCAAATCACCGCACTGTCTAGCGCTAAAAGTGCTGGATGCCCCAGCCGTTAGGGCACTGAGTCGGGCCGAAGCATAATGTTTATCAGAACTTGTCGGAGAACCGGGGCAAATCGAGCTTGCCCTGGGCGTCGCTGGCGCGAAAGGTGAGCAGGACGAAGTTGAGGTCGCTTTGGGCTTTCTGAAATGTGTCGGGAGCGCAAACGAGGCTGAACTCGAGGGTCCCGGCCAACGCGGGGATGAAGCCGACGCGCTCGTAGCGCTGCAGGCCGCCGGGAGCGCCCCAGGCGGCGTCGAAGGCGGGGCCGGTGCGATTGGCGGCGGTAAGGGTGAACTGCCGGAGGATTGCGGCCCCGGGATGACGCTCGAGCACGGTCTGGCGCCAGACCTCCGCCGGTGGTTCCCGGCCGGGAGGAGCCCCCGGGGCGGCGATGCGGAAGGTCAGCACGGAATGGTAATCGGTGCTGACGAGGGAAACCGAATCCCCGTTGGAGGACTCGATGCGGAATCCCGCGGGCACACTGAAGGCGAACCGGTTGGTGCCGGCGGTCACGAAGGCGCGGCGCGCCGGCAGCGAGCCTGCCTCGTGGTCCGTCCTGACTTCGGCCTGGAGAGCGAGGGGCATGGCCGGGGAGCCGGCTGCCGGGTCCGCGGCGCCGGCTGATAAGCCGCCCGCATGAACCAGGGCCAGGAAGAGGGCGCAGCGGGCCCGGGCCCGCCAGGAGGACCGGGCGGGGTTGGCGTGGGTCCGGGGGCGCTTTCCCGACCCCGGCTCATAAGCAATCCGACGTCCCTCTCCCTGCGTCCGGACCCTTTTGAACCGCGGCCTAGTATCCAATGTAAGATCCGGCATAATAGTTGGTGGTGTTGGGCGGAGGCACAGTCCAGGCTTGGCGATAGATGTAATAGACCATCGGCGTGCCGGGGGGGAGCCCACTCTGGTTCGAGAAATTCTGATCGAAATTGAAATTGCGAGTGGGGGCGTAGTAATAGGTGCCGGGGACTTGCCAGGCCGCGGTGGCATAGACGCTGTTATAGAGGTTGACAATGGAAGTGTTGATGGTCAGCGTCACGGAGCCTCCATTTCCCCAGTCTTCGAGCAGGCGCGGCAGGTTGACGACTCCCCCGCTGAAAGGGGAGTCGCCGGTCGAGCCGGAGGTATAGACCACCCCCGTCAGGATAGCGGCATTGACCGTGGTGCTGGTGGCGACGCGGACCCCGGTCTTAAAGGAATCATTGCTGTGGGAGTCCTGCCAACTGGGCGAGAGGATGGTCAGGGCGTCGGAGATGAGCGCGGCGGGCACGGTGGCGGAGGTGTTGGTGGTGTTAAGGTAGGCCGAGTTGGTGCAATTATAGTTGCCCCAGACGTAGAGCGGGTTTGGGGTGGCGACGGTGAAGCCGGTCGGGGCTCCGCCCACGCCCGGGGCAGTAGGCAGGACGGTGCCGTCGGTGAGGCGGACGGCGGCAAGTTGAGTGCCGGTCACAGTGCGGTTGTCGGCGACGTAGAGGATGTTGAAAGGGTCGGTGGTGGAATGCTTGGCGGCGATGGAGGAGTTGGTGCCGGCCCAGGTGTTCAGTGCGCCCATATCGATCTGGGAAGTCACGATGGTCTTGCCTTCGCGCTGGTCGGTGAAGGTGGGGGTGACCGAGAGGAAGGGGAAAGTGCTGGCCAGGCTCGGGCTGTTGGTGCCGTAGTTGGTGACTACGAGGCTGACCGGGGAGGGATCGGTTGAGGAGCTCTTGATGGTCGCCGTGACGGTAGAGTTGCTGACCAGCAGGTCCATTCCGGCCAAATTGTAGTAGCGCTCCTGGCCCAGGGCGGAGGTGGGGCTTTCGCCGGCGGGGGGCATGTCCACGACCTGACGCACGGCATCAGGGCTGTTGTTGGTGCCGATCGGCAGGGTCAGGACAGGGTAGTTGGTGGCGTATCCGCCATAGACATTGGTCGCAAAATTGATCGTGCCGGTGTATTGGCTGAGCGTATGGCCCCCCCAGTTGGTTTCGGTGATGATGCCGCTGCTCGAGACGAATGCCGTGTAGGTGAGAGGCGAACTGGAGCCGAGAAAGATGTTCGTGTTGGAGTGAGTAGGGCCGCGGACGGTAAGGGGGGCCGCCCAGGTGAACTCGAGCAGGCTGTTGTAAAAAATGGCGAACTGGAACATCGGCACTATGTCGCATTGCACATCTTCCTGCACGGCGTTGATGATGTTGTAGCCCGAGTTGGGCTGGGCGACGTTGGAGAGCACCCGATAGACGGTGCACCACCCCTGGAGGCCGGCGTAGGGCCCGGAAAGGACGGTGTAAGTCGTATTGGAAATGCACTGGACATAGGTGGCGTTGGCGTTGCCCTGGGCGTCGGAGAACTGGAAATTGCCCCAGTAGGGGTCTTCGGCGGCGGTCGGCACCAGTGTCCGGTAAATGGAGAGGTTGTTGGAGATCGCGATGCCGTTGCCATAGTCGTTGCGCATGCGGGCAATGACCTTCTCGGCGGCGGCCTCAGCGGCGTAGAGCCCGGTTTGGTAGACTCGATTATGGTCGTTGCTCAGCGCGAGGGTCGAGGTTCGCATCATGGTCGAGCCCATCACCATCAGGAGGGTGGCCAGGACGGACATAACCATCAGGAGGGAGTAGCCGGCACAGGAACGATGGGGGGCGAGTCTGGTTTTCACAGGCAGTCATTGGTTGTGGGAGGCCACACGGAAATTCATCTTGTAATCGTCGTAGTAGTAGCCCGGCCCCACTTTGGTGAGGGGGTACTGGTATTGGCAGAACTCGAGGGTGACATGAATGACGTATTTGTAGCGCAGGGTGGTCAGCACGTTGCCCTGGTAGTCTTCTGCCACAAACATGTTCGTGTAGTAATTATTGGTCAGGTTTTGGGCGATCACGTCGTACGAGGCCATGCCATTGGTCATGCGGCAGAGCATGAAATTGGTCAGGGAGGGCGTGACGTTGGTCATGAAGAAGTAGCGGACGTAGTTGTTGGTGTTCTGGGTGGTGCTCAGTTGCAGCGCGTTGCCTTCCTGGGGGGAGCTGTTCGGGACCGGGGTGAAGTTGGTCTGATTGCCGGCGCCCACGGCCCAGGTCCAGGAGGTGCGGATGTCACTGACCAGGTCGTTGAAGCTCATGCGCGACATTTCGCTGGCGCCGAGCTCGCTGGTGGTCATTTGATCGTATTTCATGATGAACATCTGCAGGTAAACCAACCCGAGAACGACGAAAGAGAAGATGCACATCGTAACGATCATTTCGACCAGTGTCATGCCCAGTCTCCCGCGGGCGGAGGCTGGGCGCAGAGTCCGGGCCTGGGGGGCAAAACGCTTCATGGTTCAGTAGTCCTCCGCGTAGTAGCAGGCGGCGGTGTTGCTAAAGTAATACAACTGGCCGTTCAGAAAGTGGGGCCAAACGGTATCCACCCGCACCATGTAAACGGTCACCAGGGGGGTGACGGAGTTGGTCACCAGCCTGATGCCGACATAGTTGGTGGCCCATACGGAATTGGTGCCTGGGACGGGGAGGTCCAGGGTGGCCGCGGAGGTGGTCGTGCCATTGGGGGCGATATTGGTTATCTCGCACACCGAGCCATTGGGGTCCAGGGCCGCCGCCCGGGCCTGTTCGAGCTGTTGAATGGCCAGGCCCTGCGCGGCCAGCGCGTAGCCGCTCCACTGCGCGCGTTCGCAGGCCTGCATGTAACAGAAAATGACGCTGCCCATCGCGAAGGCCAGCAGGGCCAGAGAAATCGCTACTTCAACCAGGCTAAAACCCCGGGCAGACCCCCTGACTGTACGGATAGTTGCCGGCGTTGAGACACACATGGCGGCCTTTTCGACTCCGACCGCCATTGCATCCCTCACCGACCGGCGATCGAACGCTTGCTCGTGAGCATTTTCATTGCCACCGAAGCCGCCGGGCGCAGTTTCGAGCGGATGCCGGCCAGACCGCAGGATGGAACGTGACGCGTGAGCGCCCGGCCGGGCTCCGTGTCTTGAATCAAGGCAAACCCGTCCCCAAACGGACCAGCCCGTGGGCCGCTCTAAAGCGAAGAGCTACTGATCGAGGCTTTTGGCCTGCGCCTGCATTTGGGCCAAAAAGGCCTGGAGCAATGCGGAGGGCCTGCCCCGCCAAAGCGCTCCGACGGCAACCGGCTCAAAACCCGGCAGGGGCAACGCGCGGATATTGAGGGGGAACGCCGCCTTGGGAGCCAGCACGGACAGGCCGATGCCCAACCCATTGGCCACGTAGGTCTCGATCAGGTCCAGCGAGCTGACCTCGATGCTCGGGAACCAATCCACCCCCGCCCGCGCCAGTCCTTGCTGGAAATGCTTGCAGATGGTTTCCACGCCAGGCAGGCAAATCAACGGTTCGTCAATTCTATCGAGCCGCCAGAGTTGGTCCGCTGAAGTAATCGGGCTGCTCTTTTCCACCAGCAAGACCAAGGGCACCTCGATTAGAGGCACCGAGTGAATGCCGGGGGCCGATTTCTTCTCAATCACCGTCACGGCCAGGTCGAGTTCCTCCTTCTGCAACATCGCCTCCAAATCGCCCTGATAGCCCTCGCACAGGGTGAACTTAAGGTTCGGGAATTTCTGACGCACGCTGTGGAACAGCGCAGGCAGATGGTCGCGAAGCACCAGGGTCGAGGCGCCAATTCGGATCTGCCGGGCCTTGCCGCCTTGGAGTTCTGCGGCCATGGCATCCAGGTTGGAGAAAAACGGATAGACAAAGTGGTAGAGCTTCTCCCCGGCGGGCGTCAGCGCAAAGGGCCGCCGCTGAAACAGAGTGACGCCCAGGAATTCCTCCAACTGGGCGACCTGTCCGCTCACTGCGGGTTGCTGGATTCCGTATGGGATGCTGCGCACGGCCTCCGTGATGCCGCCATAGCGGGCGACATAATAAAACAGTTCCAAATGATGAATATTCATATTGGCGGCAGCTCTGGGCACAGTCTTTCATAGTCTATGCTGGGAAGGCAAGCAGCGGTTCGAGTGTGCCAAGGCAGGTGTGACAGAAGGTCCTGACAGGCGCCATATTGTCTCATCTGTCACACTTGACGGGGTAGAAAGAGGAGCGGTCTTTTAATATCTAACCTATTGTGCATAAATGGATTACATAGGTTCTCCGCGCAATCGCAGCACGATGGCATCGCCATTGCTAAAGAGGTCTCGGATTGTAACCATATCCACGAGATTTATGGCAAAAGTAATTGGCATTGATTTGGGCACGACGAACTCCTGCATGGCGGTGATGGAGGGTGGAGAGCCGGTAGTGCTGGAGAATTCTGAAGGGCGGCGTGTGACGCCGTCAATCGTGGCTTTCGCCAAGAGCGGCGAGCGGTTGGTAGGGGACGCGGCAAAGCGCCAGGCGGTCACGAACTCGAGGAACACGGTTTATTCGATTAAGCGTTTCATGGGGCGGAAGTGCTCCGAGGTGGAAGAGGAACGCAAGCGAGTGCCTTACAAGGTCGTTGCCGGACCCAATGGGGACGCGCACGTGGAAGTGGAAGTCGAGGGCAAGGCCAAGCAGTTCAGTCCGCCCGAGATCTCGGCCATGATCCTGGCCAAGCTCAAGGCGGACGCCGAGATGCGCCTGGGGGAGAAGATTAGCCAGGCGGTGATCACGGTGCCGGCTTATTTCAACGACTCCCAGCGGCAAGCCACCAAAGACGCCGGGCGAATCGCCGGCCTGGAGGTGCTGCGGATTATCAACGAGCCCACGGCGGCATCCCTGGCTTATGGGCTGGACAAGAAGAAGGACGAGCAGATCGCGGTGTACGACCTGGGCGGGGGCACCTTTGACATATCGGTGCTCGAGATCGGGGATGGGGTCTTCGAGGTCAAGGCCACCAACGGCGACACGCACCTGGGGGGCGACGACTGGGACGGGCGGGTCATGGATTGGATACTCGAGGAATTCCGGCGGGAGAACGGGATGGACTTGAGGAAGCAGCCCGATGCCCTGCAGCGCATCAAAGAGGAAGCGGAGAAGGCGAAGATCTCCCTGTCCAGTTCGCAAGTCTATGAAATCAACCTGCCATTCATCACGGCGGACGCCAGCGGGCCCAAACACATCAGCATGAAGCTGACACGGGCCAAGATGGAGCAGTTGTGCGACGACCTGTTCGAGCGCACCATCTCGCCGGTGAAGAATTGTCTGCGCGATGCCGGGGCCACGGCGCAGCAGATTGACGAGTTGGTGCTGGTGGGCGGCATGACGCGCATGCCCAAGGTGGTGGACACCGCTCGGAGCCTGGTCAACAAACCCCCGCATCAGGGGGTGAACCCGGACGAGGTGGTCGCGGTCGGCGCGGCCATTCAGGCCGGCGTGCTCAAGGGCGAGGTCAAGGACGTGTTGCTGCTGGATGTGACGCCTCTGTCGCTGGGCATCGAAACCCTGGGCGGGGTCTTCACCAAGCTCATCGAGCGGAACACAACGATTCCGACGCGAAAATCCGAGATCTTCTCGACCGCCTCGGACAGCCAGCCCGGGGTCGAGATTCACGTCCTGCAAGGGGAGCGCCAGTTGGCCCGCGACAACAAGACCATCGGCAAATTCCATCTGACGGATATTCCTCCGGCCCCGCGCGGGGTGCCGCAGATCGAGGTCGCTTTCGACATCGACGCCAACGGCATCCTGCACGTCAGCGCCAAGGACCTGGGCACGGGCAAGGAGCAGAAGATCACCATCACCGCCAGCAGCGGCCTCAGCAAGGACGAAATCGAGAAGATGCGCAAGGACGCCGAGGCGCACGCCGAGGAGGACCGCAAGGGGCGCGAGGAAATCGAGACGCGCAACGAGGCCGACAGCGTCGTCTATCGCTCCGAGAAGTTCCTGAAGGAAAACGGCGATAAGATCTCCGAGGCGGAAAAGAGCAGGATGGAATCGGCCATCAACGCCGTCAAAGAAGCGCTCAAGGGCGGCGACGCCTCGACGATCCGCTCTGCCGGCGAGAAGCTCAACGAGGCCTGGCAGGCCGTCTCGGCAGAGTTGTACAAGGCGGCCGGGGAAAAGGCCCGGGCGGCTCGCGGCCAGGGCCAATCCGGAGCCGGCGGGCAGCCCGGGGAGGGCAAAGGCGGCGGCAAGGAAGAGGAAGGGCCTATCATTGACGCGGAAGTGGTGGATGAGAAGAAACCATAAACCTAAAAGACGAATTTCCCGCGGCGGGTGCGGCGGGATTTTGATTCAAGGCATAATCAAAAACCAAAGAGAAACAAAAAACTATGGCACTAAATGTTAAACCCCTCGGCGATCGAGTCCTGGTGGAAGCGGTCGAAGAGAAGGAAGTCAAAAAAGGCGGAATCATTATCCCTGACACCGCCAAAGAGAAACCGATGGAAAGCATCATCGTGGCCCTCGGCACGGGCAAGACCGACGACAACGGCAAGAAGGTCCCCTTCGAGGTCAAGAAAGGCGACCGCGTGCTGGTGAGCAAGTACGGCGGGACAGAAATCAAGCTCGAGGGCAAGGAGTACAAGATACTCAACTCCGACGACCTGCTGGCCGTCCTGGAGTAACGATCAACTCTCAACTACAAACCACCAATATTTACTATGGCAGCAAAACAATTGCTTTTCGACGAGGCGGCTCGTCAAGCCCTACTCAGGGGTGTTTCCAAACTCGCCAAGGCCGTCACCGCAACCCTGGGCCCGAAGGGCCGGAACGTCGTGCTGGACAAAAAATTCGGTTCTCCGACGGTAACCAAGGACGGGGTGACCGTGGCCAAGGAGGTCGAACTGGAGGACCCGTATGAGAACATGGGCGCGCAAATGGTCCGCGAAGTGGCCAGCAAGACCAGCGACGCGGCGGGCGACGGCACCACTACCGCCACAGTGCTGGCGGAGGCCATCTACAGCGGCGGCTTGAAGTACGTCACCTCCGGCGCCAACCCCATCGGCATCCAACGCGGCGTCAACAAGGCCGTGACGGCCGCCGTCGAGCAACTCGACAAGATCTCCAAGAAGGTCAAGGACAAAGAGGAAATCAAGCAGGTTGCGACCGTTTCCGCCAACTGGGACACGACCATCGGCGAGATCATTGCCGACGCCATGGACAAAGTGGGCAAGGACGGGACGATCACGGTGGAGGAGGCCAAGTCCATTGAGACGTCGCTCGAGGTGGTGGAAGGCATGCAGTTCGACAAGGGCTATCTGTCGCCCTATTTCGTGACCAATGCCGAGACGATGGAATGCCGGCTTGAAGAGGCTTACGTCCTGAACTACGAGAAGAAGATCAGCAGTCTCAAGGACCTGTTGCCCCTGCTCGAGAAGGTGGCCAAAGTGGGCAAGCCGCTGTTGATTATCGCCGAGGACGTCGAGGGCGAAGCGCTGGCGACTCTGGTCGTGAACAAGCTGCGCGGCACGCTCAACGTGTGCGCGGTCAAGGCCCCTGGCTTCGGCGATCGCCGCAAGGCCATGTGCGAAGACATTGCCATCCTGACGGGCGGCAAGTTCATCAGTGAAGACCTCGGGATCAAGCTCGAGACGCTCAATATCGAGGACCTGGGCCGCGCCAAGAGCATCGTGGTGGAGAAGGAAACCACCACTATCGTCGAGGGCGGCGGCAAGAGTTCCGAAATCCAGGGCCGCGTCAACCAGATCCGCCGTCAGATCGAGGAAACCACCTCGGATTATGACCGCGAGAAGCTCCAGGAACGCCTGGCCAAGCTCGCCGGCGGCGTGGCCGTCATCAACGTCGGCGCAGCCACCGAGACCGAGATGAAAGAGAAGAAGGCCCGGGTGGAAGACGCCTTGCACGCTACACGGGCAGCCGTCGAAGAGGGCATCGTTCCGGGCGGCGGCGTGGCCCTGCTTCGCTGTTTGGCGGCCATCGAGGCCGTCAAGACCGACAACGAGGACGAGCGCATAGGCGTTGACATCGTCAAGCGGGCTATCGAGTACCCGACCCGCGCGCTGGCCGAAAACGCGGGCGTGGAAGGCTCGGTAGTCGTCCAGGAAGTCAAACGCCGGAAGGGCAACGAAGGCTACAACGTCACGACCAACGTTTACGAAGACCTCGTCAAGGCCGGCGTCGTGGACCCCAAGAAAGTCACTCGCACGGCGTTGCAGAACGCGGCCTCCATTGCCGGCCTGTTGCTGACGACCGAATGCCTGGTGACCGAAATCCCGGAGAAGGAGAAGAAAGCCTCGCCTCCGGGCGGCCACGGCGGCATGGGCGAGATGGATTACTAAGGGGCCGAAGGGGGAACTTCGACTCTGAACTTCAAGCGAGGTTGGGAGAGCCCAACCTCGCTTTTTCGCGGTCGTCTCGGCAATCTCGATAAGGCTTATGCGAAGAGGCGGCAGTGGTTTGCGAGGGCGCTCCGGCGCCGGCGTGCCGCCGCGCTGGCGCAAGGACCTGGAGCGCGTGCTCATTAGCGAAAAGCAGATCGCGAGCCGCATCCGGGCGATGTCGCGCGACATCCAGCGCGATTTTGCCGGCCACGAGATGGTCGTAGTCTCCCTGCTCAACGGCACGGTCCTGTTCCTGGCCGATCTGATTCGCCAGTTGTCGCTTCCTCTGCGGCTGGACTTCATTGGCGTCTCCAGCTACGGCGCCGCTACCCACGCCGGCAAACCGGTCTTCACCAAGGAATTGCGCCTGAGCGTCCGCGGGCGCGACGTGCTGCTGGTGGATGACATCCTGGACACGGGCAAAACCCTGGCGCGCGTCCTGGCGAAACTGCGACCCCTGGAACCGCGCCGCATCCGGACCTGCGTCCTGCTGAACAAAACTGCCCGCCGCCTTGAAAAGGTCCAGGCCGACTATGTCGGGTTTGAGATCCCCGATCTTTTCGTGGTTGGCTACGGCCTGGATTTTGCCGAACGCTACCGCAACCTGCCCTTCGTCGGCGTGCTGCGCTCCCGGGTGTACGACCTGGCCGGGCGGGACAGTGTTGCCAGGCGGGTGACGATTCGTTTTTACTCCTTCTTCAAGGACCTGAGCGGCTGCGCCGAGACGCGGGAAACGGTGCCGGAGGGCAGCACACTGGGCGAATTGCTCGAGGCATTGGCCGCCCGATTCCCCAAGCTTGGCGGGATGGAAAAGTCGACGTTGACCGCGGTGGGTCTGGACTACCAGGACCGCAGCTACGTGTTGCAGGAGGGCGACGAGGTTTCGCTCTTCCCGCCGGTGCAGGGCGGCTAAGTGGAAATGAAACGGTGGTTGATCATTACTGATGCGCCGCTGGACGAGGCGGCCTTGGCGGGCGGGCGGGCGGCCTCGAGCGAGATGGGCGCGGTGGTGTCTTTTTTGGGCCTGGTGCGCGGAACCGAAAACGGGGCGCCGATCTGCGCCCTCGAATACGAGTCTTTCCAGCGCATGGCCGAGCGCCAGTTCGGGCTGCTGTTTGACGAAATGGCCAGTCGTTGGCCCGTGGAATCCGTGCGCCTGGCGCATCGGGTGGGGGTGGTGAAAGTCAAGGAACCCTCGCTCTGGGTGGAAATCGTCGCCCCGCATCGCGGCGAGGCCTTTGCCGCCTGCCAATGGCTCATTGGCGAGATGAAACGCGTGGTGCCGATTTGGAAGCGGCCCATGAATTGAAGAGGCAAAAAACCGGACGGCGCGCTTCCGCGCCGTCCGGCTGCTCCTGCCAGGGAGCGTACCCCGAAGCCCGCCTAGACCCCTATGAGCTTGAGGACATTCTGGGGCAGAGCGTTGGCCTGCGCCAACATCGCCGTGCCGGATTGAACCAGAATGTTCAACTGCGCATAAGTCGTGCTCTCCTCCGCCACGTCCACGTCGGAGATCGCGCTGTTGGCGGCGTTGACGTTGGTCTGCTCGACCGACAACTGGCTGCTGGTGTAGCTCAGGCGGGACTCGTTGGCGCCAATGGTAGCGCGGTCTTGCGCCAGTTGCGTAATCGCCAGGTTGACGTCGGCCAGCGCCGTGGAGGCCGCTCCCGTGGTGGAGATGCTTTGTGACGCCGCCGTGCCGTAGGCCGTGCTGCTGCTCATGTCCACGCCGGTCATCGTCCAGGTGCTCGCATCGCTATCGATGGTCACATCCCTTCCGCTGCCGTCGAACAGGCTCACCCCGTTGAATTCCTTGCCGGCCACGTTGGTGATGTAGCTGCCCAGTTGCTGGAACTCCGAATTATACAAGCTCCGGTCGCTGTCCGTGATGGTGGCGTCCTGGGCCGAAACGGCCAGTTCGCTCATCCGGTTCAGCGCCGTGGAGACTTGCTGCAAGTAGCCGTCCTGCGTCTGGGAGTAGGAGGTAGCGTTGGTGACGTTGCCTTCAGCCGCGGTGATGTCGCCGGATTCGGCCTGGAACTCGGTCGATGCGGCCAGGCCGGCGGGGTCGTCAGCGGCGGTAACGATTTTCGAGCCGGACGACAGACGCTCCAGTGACGTGGCAAGTTTGGCGGACGAACTCTCCAGCATTGAGGCGCTGGTCTCGGCGGCGATGTTTGTATTAATAACCATACAGACTCCTTCCATGAGTCACCCCTGGGGGGGATTTATTTGTTTCACGGCTTCCTTGCCGCGAGGCGGAACTTGAGGCATCCGCCGTTGTCCTCGCCGGCTTTCCAAGGCCGCCGGCCGCCTGTTCTGTCGCCAGTGTTATCGGCAGGCGGGGGAAACACTTTAGCCGGACATTGGGAAGGCTCGTGTCAGGTAGGATGCCTCCTCGTTGGTCGCGCTCTCCGCCGTCTCCATGGCGACAAATTCGTTGGTCAACTGCGTCTGATAGGCCTGGACGTTGGTTTCGATATTGCTGATCTGCGTGTTGATGTCGCTGGACTCGGTGGTCAGGGTCGTTTGTTCGCCAACCAGCGTGCCATTGGCGCCAATCGTGTTGTTGAGCAGTGAATTGATTTGCGCGGCCAGCCCGGTGCCAGAGGTGGTGAACAGGGCCTTGACACCCGCCAGATTGTTGTTTAGGGCCGAGTCCAGGTCCGTCGTGTCGGTTGTCGAAAGGGAATCATTCTGGCCGTTGGAGGCGAAGCCCAGGTCGTTGAGCGACGTCACGGCGCCGGAGGCGCCGTTCATGACCGAGGTGGCCAGGCTGCGCAAATTCGCGTTAAGGTCTTCGGTCACCTGGTCGCCCGTCAGCGGGCCCGGGGTGACATTGCCGCTCGAATCCGTGGTGGTGGCGGTTTGGCTGTCGATCGTGGACTGCGCCTGGTTGTAGTCGGTGACGAACTTCGTGATGGCGCTGGCAATCGTGCTGGTGTCCGGCGCCACGGTCACTGTAAAGCTGCCCTTGGCCAAAGGGGTCACGCTCAGGCCGGTCACACCGGAAGTGTCCTCCGAGATCGTGTTGGTTTGGCTGGAGAGCAGGGCGCCGTTATTGATGGAATAGAGGAGGTTGTTGCCGCGTTCCAGCTTGGCGCTGGGGCTGGCCAGGCCGGTGGCAGTCAGGAAATTGCCGGTGACATCCTCGACACTAATCCCGACATCCCCGGTGGTCTTGTCGGTAAGACTGAACTGGTTGCTCACGGGGTTGTAGGCGGCTATCACGCCGGCAGCCGAGCTGTTGATCGAGTTAATTACATCGTTGATGCTGTCGGCGCTGGCGCTGTAATTGATGGTCACGCCGTTGATCTCGAAGGCGCCGTTCCCGTTGCCCCCGTCGTTGATCGCCTCCGCCAGGTTGCTCTGGTCCATGGCCCCGGTCACATCCACCGCCCCCAGCTTTGCTGAGCTGGTGATCGAGGTCGTGTCGCCCTTGGTCACCGCGTTACTGTTGGCCAGTTTGGCCACTTGCAGAAAATTGCTCGTGTCCGTATCGCTCCCCAGCACAATCGGGCTCGAGCTGGAGAGGGTGATGGTGTCATTCTGCGCCGAGTAGGATGCCGTGACGGCCTGGTCCGTAACCTTGTTGATCTGGTCGAAGACGGACTGGAGGGTATCGCTGGTGGCAATGGTGATCTGTTGGCCGTTGACGGTGAAGGTGCCCGCCGTGACCGGCGTAGCAAAGGGGGCGGAACTCAACGTAAGATTGGAGACGTCATCCGTTGGGTTCAGGGAAGTGGCTTCCGGGCTGCTCTGCAACGCGGTAGCCGAGGCAAGTTGCGTCACATCGAAGCTGTAGGTCCCCGGGGCGGTCCCTTCGGCGGCGGTGGCCGTGGCCAGCGTGGTATCCGATGACGTGGCAGTTACGCTGTCAAAGAAACTGGGGTCGGAGAGGGTCGTGACGTCGCCTTGGAGGGTTGTCAGGGCGGTCTTGATGTTGCCCAGGGCCGTGTTCTGCGTCTGCATGGTGGCCTGCTGGTTCTGCAGCAGGGTCTCCGGGGCGCGCTGGACCTGGACCAGTTGGCTGATAAGGCTCTGCCAGTCGAAGCCTGAGGCCAGACCGGAGATGGCAAGGTCAGTGCTGCCGGTGGTCGAAGGCGATGATACGCTTGTCATAACATACTGGTTTTCCCTCTCGATTATCGGCCGGGGGCTGGATTGCCTTTAGCGAAAAAGTGAAGACCCGGACGGAGAACTGGCCCAGCCAGGCAGGCAGACAAGGCCGGCGCCCAGCTACGAATAGCGTCAAAAGTCATTGCGCCGCGCCAGGGCACGCGGCCTGCAAGAACCTGTAGGCCGCGTGCCCTGACGCGGCGTCACTTATGCCGCCATGTATAATTACGCGGGCGTGAACCCGTTCCGGTACGGCGGATTGACGAACCGATCGGCCTCGGGGCAACCGGGAAACTTCAGGTTCGCTGCGTCCCATTGGAGCTTCTGGTTCATGCGGATGGCGATGTTGCCCAGCAGGACAACCTCGGCCAAGTGGGCGGCGTGATCGGCGAAGTTCGACCCGGCGGGCTTCCCCCCGCGGCAGGCGTCGAGGAACTCTTTCCAATGCCCTGGGGACCGCGGCAGCTTCTGCGGGGGCCGGCCGAACTCTTTCATTTTACTCTCGGGGATCAGGCGGTCGCGCAGCATGATGCCCTTGTCGCCGACATACATCGTGCCGTCGTTCTCGGCGAATTTCTCCGCCGGCGCCAGGGCGTCGGGGCGGGGCGGACGCATGCCACCGTCGTACCAGAAGATGCTCAAAGGCCCGTGGGTGTCGCTGGGGGCGAACTTGTAATGGGTGATCGAGGCCAGCGGAGCCGTTTCGCTGCTGATCTCCTTGGGGCGCTGCCAGTTGGTCGAGCAGGCCTCGACGCTGAGCGGGTCGCCGAGCTTCATGGCCTTGAAGACGGCAGAAAGCTCGTGGCAGCCGATGTCCCCGAGGACGCCGGTGCCGAAATCCCACCAGCCGCGCCAGGCAAAGGGGTGATAGCAGGGGTGATAGGGCCGCGCGGGGGCGGGGCCGAGCCAGATGTCCCAGTCCAGGTAGGCGGGGCAAGGGGGGGTCTCCATGGGCCGAGGGACGCCGCGCTGGGAGATGTCCGGGTTGCGGTTGGACCACGCATGGACCTCCTTGAGGTTGCCAATGGCCCCGGCCCAGATCATCTCGGCGACCAGCCGGGCCTCCTCGCCGGCCTGCCCGAAATTGCCCATCTGCGTGGCCACCTTGGTCTGGCGCGCCAGCTCGCCGATCCTGCGGGCTTCATAGACGCTGTGGGTCAGTGGTTTCTGGCAGTGGACGTGCTTGCCGAGCCTCATCGCCATGGCCGTGGCGACGGCATGCACGTGGTCGGGCGTGGCGATAGTCACGGCGTCGATGTCCTTTTGCGTCTCGAGCATCTTGCGGAAATCGGTGTACAGCTTGGCGCCCGGGTATTTCCTGGCGTTTTCGGCCAGGTGGTTCCTGTCGGGATCGCACAGGGCGACGATGTTTTCGCCGGCCTGCGCGCAGGAGGCCACGTCGCCCGACCCCATGCCGCCAAGGCCGATGCCAGCAATGTTGAGTCTCTGCGACGGCGGGGTTTGGCCCTGGCCCAGCACGTGAGGAGGGATGATCGTGACGGCCGTCGCGGCGACAGCCGCGGATTTGAGAAAGTTCCGGCGAGAGGACGATTCCGGGTTCATGGGGTGATCTTTCGTTTTGAAGTCGTTTTCATCTGCCCCGAGTCTATGCCTGCGCCGGCGGAGGTCAAACATTACAGGCTCTCAAGGCCGTTGAAGACGGAAGAATCGAGCGGTCGCTTCAGGAACCTCCGTTGCGACAACCTGGCCGCCGTTGGTCTGCAGAGTCGCCGCCGAGGGTTCCCATCCACCGGTCGCGGCCAGGTTGGTTGTCGAGTAAAGCGCAAAACCGTTCCCGTAGGAGGCGGCGGGCCAACTCAGAAGAACGTTGCTGCCGGCCAGCGAAAGCGCCAGCGACGGCGGCGGGATCACATAGCCGGAACCGATCAGTTCCAGGTCGAAGCCCAGGCTTGAGCTGGTGACGGAACTTTGATGTATCTCCACCGCGACCCAGTTGGTTCCCGCCGGCAGAGCGGGCACCGCCAGATTGGTCGGAGAGAAAATGTAGGGGGCGTATCCGGTCACCGCGCGGGAGGCCAGGTTCGTATAAGCGATCGGGCCGCCCGGGAGGTTGGCGCGGAACATTTCCCTGCCGTTCAGCCACACGACCGCCCCGCCCGCCTCGGCGAGGCGGAAATTCAGATTGGTGATGCCCGCGTTCCACGGCACGACAAACGAGCCGCGAAAATAGGTGGTGGTGTATTTGTTGGATGGGTCCGGTCCGAAACTCAGCGTGGTGGCGTCGGTCAGTTCGCCATATCCCAGCCGGGCGGGGCCATTGCTCCAGCCGGCGTCGTCGAAGCCGGGCTGCGCCCAATTCGTGCCGAGGTCCTGCCCGGTGTCCGAGTACGCCCAGACATCTCCGCCGTGGATGAGCGTGGACGTGAGATGGTTGGTGGCAATGGAGATGGCTTGCAGGCGCGTGAGCCACTCGGCGGCAACCGCCTCCAAACCGGCAGTATTCGGATGCACATGATCGCTCATGAACATCGTGTTGTAATTCACGGCCGAAAACATGTCCGCCAGAAAGACATTTTGTCCCAGCGCCCGGCGCTGGTTGACCGTCGCTTGAAGGGCGGCATTGTAAACGGGGACATTGGTGGCGTAAGCGCCGTAAGCCAATATGCTGGCGCTTTGCAGGCTGGTGATTTTGGCGAGGATGACATTTGCATTGGGAGCGTTTGAGAAAATGACGTCCAACAGTTCCGGCATATCGTTTCCAGCCACCTGATACGGGTCCCGCCCGCGGCCGATGTCGTTTGCGCCGATCAGGATCAGCGCGACATCGGGCCGATTGTTGGTCACGGCGAGGGCGTCGGCGACGATCTTTTCCAAGTAATTGTCGGCCGTCGAGTACTGATGCGCGGCATAGACCCCGGGCGGGGCGATAACCGCCCCACAATAGCCTTCATGATGCGTTTGTGTGAATTGGCCGCCGGGCGTCGAGCTCTGCCGGCCCACGAAGGTGAACGCGAAACCATTGGAGGCCAGGAGCGGCTGAAGGTACTGGCGCCAGGCGCCGTTGACTTCGCAATCGTCAGTGATTGAGTCCCCAATAGGCATGACCTTGATCGGGTGTGTCGCGCTGAAATTGGCCAGCACCAACTCCCCGAGCGCATTGGCCGGCGCGCGCAGGATCAGCAGGCAGAATAGAACCTCGAGACAGGGGGCCAGGGTTTTCCGCCAAACACCGGTCAGGGAACAGTGAGGGCGGGAATGCGTTTGCAAGGATTCCGCGACGCCGGCCATAACAGGGCGAGAGTAGGGGCCGCAAGTCTTGTGTCAACCAACAAATCAAGCGTGGGGCCCGAGAAGGCGCCTACGGAGAGGACGCCGCCGGCGCCAACGCGCAACGGAAGCCGTGCGTGTCGAAGCTCTCGGCGGGGTCGAGGTTGTTGCGGTAAGAGGAAAACAGGCAGGCCCGATCGCTGGGAGACCATGACGCCCCGCGCAACACACGGTATTTTTGCTCGCTATCGTACCAATCCTCGCACCATTGCCAGACATTCCCGCCCATGTCATACAGCCCGAGTCGATTGGCGTTGAAACTCCCTACCGGCGAGGTCCGGGCGTAGTTGTCATGGTACCCCTCGATTGTCTTGAGCTTGGGTGGCCAATTCCCGTCCTTGGCCTCGTTCCCAGCATAGTTTCCCGCCCCCTCCGGAGGCGGCCATTGCGTTCCCCAGGGGAATTGGTCTTTGATTTTGCCATCCTTCTCGTTCGGCATGCCTGGGCTGGGCTCGTTCAACCCCACCGCCGCACTCCACTCCGCATCGGTCGGCAAACGATAGCTCTGCGACGGGGTCATCAACCCCTCCTTTCTCTCCTTCTCCGTCAGCCAGCGGCAAAACGCCTTGGCGTCTTCCCAAGTCACCCCAACCACCGGATGAGTCGGGCCCTGGCTGAAGCCGGCACTCTTCCACGTATCGCCCCTCTGTTTCCACCCATCCCTGCGCAAAGAGAACATCCCCAAGGCCGCAACGCTCGCTTTTCGCCGCGAACGCGCGCCTCTCCCGCCTGTCCCGCGCGAAGGGGGCATCTTCGAGGCCGCAACGTGGCCCGTGGCGTTCATGAACGCCTCGAAATCCTGTACCCGCACATCCCAGATGCAGAATAGCGCCTTGGTCCCTGGCACCGGAACAAAGGGCATCCCCAGGCTGTTCGTCCACGGCGCCTCCTTGCTTGCATACTGCGGATCGAGGCTTTGCCTTACCCGCTCCAGCAGCGCCATGGCCTCCGCGTTGCCTGCATCCATCAGCAGCACTTGGTTTGCTGCGGCTTGGGCCTCAGCCCATTTCTTCTCCCCTTCCAACTTTCTGGCCGCTCCCAGGGCTTCCGTCACCTGGGCCTTGAACTTGCCGGCGGCCGCGCGGTTCCTTAACTGCTGCGCCTCGCCGTTCTTCGAGTCCAACCCCAGGACCGCTTGCGCCTGCTTGGCCATCTCATCCCAGTCCCGCGCTGTCTCGGCCCTCTTTGCCGCAGCCAGCGCATCGGCTGCCTCCTTCGCCGCCTTCTCCCGTCTTCGCGCCGCCTCCACCACCCCGGGCCAGGCCCTGGCCGCCGCCGTGTATTGTGCCGCCCCTTCCTGGGCGCGTGTTTCGCCCAACGACGCCGCCTCCTTCACTAACTGCCGCACCCGCTCCCCCTCCTCGCCGCCATACCTCCTGACCAACTCGGCCGCGCCGGTCTCCCTCACCAACCGCTCATACTCGCCCTTGGCCCTCCTGAACTCTTTGACCGCCGGCGCCTGCTCCCTGGCCTGGGCATACAACTGTTGCGCCTCCTCAAATCGAGTCCTGGATTCAGCCAGCTTGCCTTCTGCCAAGAGGCTCTCCCCGCTCTGACGCTTGGCTTCAGCCTGAGCCCAAAGCACGTCCGCATTCTCCGCCGCCTGCGCCTCCTCTCCGGCCCGCCTTCCCTCCATGGCTTGAGCCTGCGAGGTCAGCGCCGCTTTGCGTTCGCCCTCCAGCGATTCCAACTCCTTCACCCGCTTGAGCACCTCCACATAGCCGGCCAAGGCCGTCCCCCAACTCCTGAGCTTCATGGCCTCCTCCGCCTTTGCCCATTCGCCCTCCAGCGCGTCCAGCTTCTCGCCAAAACCCTGGCCCCGGCCGACATCCCTCCTTAGCAAGTTCTCACGCGCCGCTTTGGCCTGGCTGGACCTTTGCAGCGCCTCTCGCTCTCCGGATTTGGAGTCGTGCTTGAACCCAAAGTGCCACGCGCCGTAAGCCGCCAACAAAAGCGCAGCCAGGGACGCGACGGCCCAAAGGAACCTCGACTTAGAATTTGCGGCTGCCAGCATGCCCTTCCAGGGTGAACTTCTTGGCCGGCGGAGTCAAGCCATGTCGGCGCGACAGCCAGGTCGGCGCGAGGTCCTTTTTTGCTTGCAGTAAGCAGCCTGATTTGATTACCGTTGCCCAAGAAGGCGGAGCGTTGGCGGCCGGTTTTGCTGGTGACTCGCCGGAAAGGCAGTTTATGGCGATTCGTGGACTTGGACATCGGAACCTCCTCGCAGAAAGGAGTTGGTTGTGGCTCATTTGTCTCTTCTGCCTGCCGAGCCGCTGCTTCGCCCAGACCTACGAAGGCTTCAGCTACACCAACAGCGGCACGAACATCACCATCACGGGATACGCCGGCCCCGGAGGGGCGGTCACGATACCCTCGTCAATTCCCGGTGTTAGCGGCACTGTGACTGCCATAGGGTTCGAGGCATTTTTTGAGCACGAGCTCTTGACCGGCGTCGCCATTCCCAGCAGCGTCACCTCCATCGGCTACCAGGCGTTTGGTGATTGTCCCGGTTTGACCAGCATCACCATTCCCAACAGCGTCACCAACATCGGAGCCTACGCGTTTGACTGGTGTGTCGGCTTGACCAGCGTCACGTTTCCCGGCAGCGTTACCTCCATTGGGGAGTATGCGTTTGATACATGTTGGAATTTGACCAGCGTCACCTTTCCCAACAGTGTCACCAACATCGGAAACGGGGCGTTTTATAACTGTAGCAGCTTGACCAGCGTCACCATTCCCAGCAGCGTCGCCAACATCGGAGCCTACACGTTTTCTGGGTGTAGCAGCTTGACCAGCGTCCCTATTCCCAGCAGCGTTACCAACATCGGGGAGTGGGCGTTTTCTGACTGTAGCGACCTGACCAACCTCGCCATACCCAACAGCGCCACCAACATCGGAGCCTACGCGTTTGATGGCTGTGTCGGCTTGACCAGCGTCACCATTCCCAGCAGTGTCATGTCCATCGGAGACTCGGCGTTTGGCCAGTGTAGCGGCTTGACCAGCGTCAGCATTCCCAGTAGCGTCACCAGCATCGGTCGCAGCCCGTTTTCCGGGTGCACGAACCTGACTGCAATACCCGTGGACCCGAAAAACCCTGCCTATGGTAGTCTGAACGGCGTCCTGTTCGATAAGACTCAGTCTTTGCTCGTCGAATACCCGGCGGGCCTCGCCCCAGGAGCCTACGCAATTCCCACCAGCGTCACTTCCATCGAGGATGCGGCGTTTTCTAAATGTAGTGGGTTGACCAGCGTCACTATACCCAGCAGCGTCACCAACATCGGGTACGGGGCGTTTGGGTGGTGTAGTGGCTTGACCAACGTCACTATTCCCGACAGCGTCGCCTCTATCGGGAACTCAGCTTTCTTTAATTGCGACAGGCTGGCCACTGCCGCCTTGCCGAGCCGCATTACCTCCATCCAGGCGTCTCTGTTCGCGGACTGCACCCGCCTGACCAGCATTTTCGTCCCCGGTAGCGTCACCTCTATCGGACAGTGGGCGTTCGTCGGCTGCGCCAGCCTGACGAGTGTCACTCTCCCCACCGGTGTCTCCTCCATCGGGGACGAGGCGTTCCAAGGCTGCACCAACCTGACCAGCGCCTATTTCCAGGGCAACGCGCCGTCGGTTTTCGGTGTCCTGGTGTTCGCGTTTGCGACTCCGCAGTTCTCAATCTATTATCCTTCATGTGCCTCAGGCTGGACCACACCCACTTGGAATGGATACCCCGCCCAGCCCTATGCCTGCACGCCCGGCGGACAGCCGCCCGTCCTCGCCCTGGCACTCGCCTCGGGAGCGGTGACGCCGTCATTCAACTATCTGCCGCCGGGTACGAACTACCAGTTACAGGTCTCGTCTGACCTGAGCACTTGGACCAACACGGGGCCGGTGTTCACCGCTACCAACGCGAGCGAGACTTATGCGCAGCCTTTTGAAGTGAGGAGCAGCCCGCGTCTTTTCTTTCGGCTGTTGTCGGCACCCTAGCACGCGCGGCGAGCAAAAGCAAACCCCTAGGTGCAGCCTTCAGCCTTGCACGTGCTTGCAGGTGGAAGTCCTTCCTCGGCAACGGATCGTTGGGCCGAGTAGTGATAGCGGACCCGGGCGAGGGGAGAACCTGGCTCGGGCAAGCTCTGCCGCAGATGGGCGGGCCTGTCGGCGGCCTCAAGCCACTGGTCCAGGGCGGCGGCAGTGGCGAAGGCGGGCGCGAGTTCCGCGTAGATGATCGGATTGATCCCAATCGGCCCCAAGGCCGCGTCCGCGCGGAACTCCTTCTCCGACCATGGCAGCCAGACAGGATCGGCGGTCGCTATGTCCAGCAGGGCGTTCGTGTCGAAGAGAATCATCGGTCACTGCGGGTAAGCGCCATCACGTCTCCGGTCTTGACACCGGGGAGGGCGGCGCCACGCGCGCGCTGCAACCAACCTTCGGCCGGCACAGGGTTGGCGCGACGCCGGCGCAGCGCCTCCAGCCAGCCCATTAATTGATCCACTTGGGCCTCTGGCAGCCTTTCGATGGCAGCTTCGATGTCAGCGATGTTGCTCATGGCGGGGAATTAGCGCACCACTGCCGCGATGGGCAACAAACCAATCACCCCGCCGGCGCGCTCCGGCCCGATGGCGGATGGCTGCAAATTCTCGGCGAAACCGTGCGGCATCTCATTTTCTGGCCGGCGTCACCGAGAGTGCCGGCTGAGCTTGCCGCCAACAGAGCTTTCAAAGTGAATCGCACCCCGGCATACTCCTTGTCTGATGAAGACCCGATTCTTGTACCTCGCTTTTCTCGAATTCAGTTTATTCATCAAACCCGTGGCGGGCGCGGCCGAATTCCACGTGGCGCCCGATGGGTCGGATGCGAATCCTGGTACGGCGGCAAGGCCCTTCGCTTCGATGCGAGCGGCACAGAACGCGGTGCGTGGTGCGCGCGCCGCGCAGCCTGGGCAAGCCGCAGCCGTGACATTCAAGGCAGGCACTTACGCGCTCGAGGAGCCGTTGCAGTTTACGCCGGCGGATTCCGGGGCATCGGTGGAGCTGCCGGTGACTTATCGCGCGGCCCAAGGCGCGGAGGTAGTGCTCAGCGGGGGCAGGCAGGTTACGGGGTGGCAACCGGACCCGCAACGTCCCGGGGTATGGAAGGCGCGAGTGGATCAGGGCGGGGCATCAGGCTGGCGCTTCGAGCAACTTTGGGTGAATGGCCGGCGGGCAATTCGGGCGCGCACCCCGAACTATTGGGAGTTCTACCTGCCGCTGGGAATCTCGGAGGACCCGGCGCCCGGGTCCGATGGCCGGGTGAGACACACCTTCTCTGTGAGGCCCGAGACACTGGCCACCTTGCGCGGCCTGGACGCCGCAGCGCTGCGGCAGGCCCAGGTGGTGGTGTTTCATAAGTGGGACACCACCCGAGAGTGGGTGGACTCGGTCGATGCGGCCGCAGGGACGTTCGTCACGACGGGAGCGAAAATGCAGTCGTGGAATCCGATGTCGCGCGAGTCGCTGTTTTATTTCGAGAATTACCCGGAGGCGCTGGATGCACCCGGGGAGTGGTTCCTGGCCCAGGATGGCTGGGTTTATTATTGGCCGTGCCCCGGAGAGGATCTTCTGAAGGCGGAGGTCGTCGCGCCCAGGCTCGAGCAGTTCCTGGTGTTTCAGGGCGAACCCGGCAACTCAAACAACTGGGTTCGGCATCTGCGCTTTGAAGGACTGAAGTTCCGCTACGGCGAATTCCACATTCCGGCGGCAGGCCTGCCGCCCAACCAGGCGGCGATGAACGCCAGGCTGGCGGCCGTGCAGTTGGATGGGGCTGGGGATGTCGTGTTCCGGGATTGCGCGGTCGAGCACATTGGAGTGACCGCTTTCTGGTTTCGGAAGGCGTGCCGGGATTGCCGGGTGGAGAGCACGCGGATGTTCGATCTGGGGGTGGGGGGCGTGCGGATTGGGGAGCCCAACATTGTGCCCGAACCGGAGCGCACGGGGCGCATCACGGTGGATAATTGCATCATTCAAACCGGCGGGCGGGTGATGCCCCACACCGTGGGGGTCTGGATCGGCCAGAGCGCGGACAACGCGATCACGCACTGCGATATTGCGGATTTCTTTTACACGGCGGTGTCAGCGGGCTGGCGATGGGGCTATGCCGAGAGCGCGGCCAAGCGCAACCGGATCGAGTATAACCACCTGCATCACCTGGGATACCGGATCCTGAGCGACATGGGCGGCGTCTATACGCTGGGACCCTCGGAAGGCACGCGCGTGTGCAACAATGTGATCCACGATGTCTATTCCACCCGCTACGGCGGCTGGGGCCTGTATCCGGATGAGGGCAGCACGGGAATCCTATTCGAGAACAATCTCGTCTATCGCGTGCGCGACGGTTGCATCCATCAGCATTATGGAAAGGAAAACGTCTTCCGAAACAACATGCTGGCGTTCAGCGAAGAAGGCCAGCTCGCCATCACGAGGGCCGAGCCGCACCTGTCGTTCACGTTCGAGCACAATATCGTGTATTGGGACGAGGGCCGCCTGCTGGGGTACGGCGGTTGGCGCAGCGGCGCCAGGGTGATTCTCCGGAACAATCTCTATTGGCGGGCGGGCGGCAAGGCTTTTGACTTCGACGGCAAGACCTGGGAGCAATGGCGCGCGGCCGGCAACGATGAAGGGTCCCTTTGCGCGGACCCGATGTTCGTGAACGCGGAGGCGGGGGATTTCCGGCTGCGCCCCGGTTCGCCTGCGGCCGCCGTTGGGTTCAAGCCCTTCGATTTTTCGCAAGCGGGTGTCTATGGCGACGCCGCCTGGAAGCGGCTCGCCCAGGCGGTTTCCTTTCCCAAACCCTACGTGGTGCCGGAACCCGAGCCGATGGGTCTTCGGGATGATTTCGAGACGGGCGCGCGCACGCCGCTGATGAATGTGGCGACGCTCGAGCAGGAGGGGCGCACGGACCTGATCACGCTCACGACAGAGGTGGCCCTGAGCGGCAAACGCAGCCTCAAGGTCCAGGATCGCCCCGACCTCAAGGCGGCCTATAATCCGCATTTTTATTGGGACCCGCACTACACCAAAGGCCAGGCGCACCTGGGCTATGCGATTCGGCTCGAGCCCGGCGCCCGAGTGCTGTGCGAATGGCGCAGCCAGGGCCATCCGTATCGCACCGGCCCGAGCGCGGAGTTCCGCGAGCGGGCGGTTTATTGCCGCGGACAAAAGCTGGCCGAAGTTCCGGAGAACGAATGGGTGCGGGTGGAAATGCGGTCTCCGCTTGGCCGCGTGGACAGCCGTTGGGACCTGGCGCTGGTGCTGGCGGATGGCACACGGCGCGAGTTCAAAGGGCTGTCCTGCGACACGGATTGGAAGGAAGCGCGATGGGTCGGGTTCAGCTCGCTGGCCAGGAACAACTCGGCATTCGAGCTGGACGATGTGGAGATGGAGAATCGGTGAAAGCCGCCACGATCGATTACTCGGGCGTGTTTGCGCCGGAGAGCCCGGCCCGCGCCGACGAGCCGGTCGTGGAGAAATTCGGCTGGCAGTTCCGGGCGCGGGACAAGGTCATCCAGAAGGAAAACAACTACGATAAGGACGTGTTCAACGGCGACATCGGGCAGATTGTGAAGATTGACCCGGTCGAGCGCGATGTCACCATCAAGTTCGACCGGCGGGAGGTCGTCTATGACTTCGGGGAGCTGGACGAAGTGGCCCCGGTGATGACAATGGTGGCAAGAATAAACCTGTTGCGGCGCGCGGCTCGATCACGCCGCCAGACCGCCCTTCGCCCGCCATGACGTAACCGTAGGGCATCTCCATCACCCATCGGCCTTCTTTGGGGACCGTGAACTCCTTGCCGCCGTGGCGGAGCAGCCATAGCATGTGAACCATCCACCCGGCGTGCTCTGGTTTTACCCCACGCAGCATGAGGCGGAACACTCTGCCGCCCATCTTTCGCGCCTCCACTTCCTGTAATTCTCGTTCCATTCTCATAGCCGTTTGTTCAGGTCTGCCACCCACCACAACGGGCGCTGGTCCACTCCTGAGCACCTGTTGCCTTTTGAGCGTCGCGTTTCCTCTTAATTCAGCACCTTGAAGAACATTTGGGAATTGGTCGGCGCAAACGTGTAAGGCGGAGTCGCCGTGTTCGTCGTCCACGGGCCACGGAGTATGCTGGATTGCAATAACGTGCCTTGTGGCCAAGTCACAGTCAGGTTCTTGCCGGCTGCCCGGGCGATGTTTAGCTCAACGGGCAGGGACAGGCCGATGTAGGTAATGGCAACCTGTGCGTGCCGTTTACATTGGCGGCAATGAGACCCAGGAGAAGATGCAGACGGAGATCACCTTGGAACTGGGCAAAGAATACCCGGGCCTCGCTGTAGATTTCTTCTTTCCCGGCTGGAGTTCACGGTGGAATGTGCCGTTGGAGGAAGTGAAACCCGCGATCGACAAAGCGGACGTGGTGGTCCTCAGCCCCTTGGTCCGGACTTTGTTTGGTCGCCATGTTCGCGCAATATGCAGAAATAGAGCCGATGCCAGCCAAGCCCCAAACCAGTCTCGAGGCGACGACTGCCGAACCCCGCACAATTGTTCAGGCCGACATCGATGTTGGGTTTGGAAACGCACTTTTCATTCGTGGTGAGGGCAGTGGATTGAGCTGGGACAAAGGCCAGCCTCTCACGTGCATCGACAAAACGTGCTGGCATTGGTCCAGTACACAGACCCAGGACAAAGTGGTGTTCAAGTTGTTGCTGAACGACAAGACTTGGGCCAAGGGAGAGAACATCGAGGTCGAGCCGGGTAAAACGGTCAAGGTTGTGCCTGAGTTCCAGTGACAGAGTGGGCGGACTATGGCGGCTGAGGGATGACAATCGAGTTCCAAAGTCAATTTGCCTCGATGACCGTCAACAAAAGGAGCCGCCAGGATGAGCGTGCGCGCAGTGTTTGGTGGCACAGCTTCCAGGCTGCTTGATGTAATAGGCTCAGAGTTGCAAAACCGCAAAATTAGTCAAGCGGGCCGTATTGGCGTTTGCTAGTTTAGCGCAAATGAGCGGCACACGGCTAAGGCATAAGACAACGTGGAATGATTATAAAGAACGCATTCTGCGGGTGTTAACGCATATCCAGGAGCATCTGGATGAGGCGCTGGAATTGGAGGACCTGGCGCGGGTGGCGTGTTTTTCGAGTTTTCATTTTCATCGCGTTTTCGCGGCCATGACCGGTGAAACGATTGCGGACCACGTGCGACGGCTGCGGCTGGAGCGGGCGGCGACGGAATTGAGGTCGGGCGCGAAGCAAGTGATCCAAGTGGCGCTGGACGCGGGTTACGAGGCGCATGAGGCGTTCACCAGGGCGTTCAAGGCCGCCTACGGCGCTTCGCCAGCGGCGTTTCGCCGCGCTACGGGACCCATCGCCATTCGCCCTGCGCCGTCTGGCGTGCATTTTCGGCAGGGAGTTCCTTTGACCACATTCAACACAAATCACGTCACCACAAAACTTATGAAAGTTGTCACCCGGAAAATCAAACCGATGCGCGTGGCTTATTTACGGCATATCGGACCATATCAAGATACCAGGCAAACGTGGTTTGACCTTAAGGCTCGCCTGTTGGTGGACAAGCAGATTCGCAAGCGTCCGGCGTATATCGGCATTGGGCACGATAATCCATCGGTGACCCCGGCCTCAGAGCTTCGTTACGATGCGTGCATCACGGTGGATAAAGGCTATGAGCCGAAGAAGCCGGTTGAGTTGCAGACCATCGTCGGCGGCGATTACGCTGTGGCGAAAAATTGCCCCGTCGCGAAAATCAAGGACGCCTACCAATATCTATATGGCAAGTGGCTCGCGCGGAGTTCCCGCGAGTTACGGCCGCTGCCGAGTTTTGTGGTTTTTGTGGATGCCTACAAGGGGCACTCGCCCGGAAAATGGCGGGTGGATATTTATATGCCGCTGGAGCCAAAGCGACGTCAGAACAAGGCGGAGCAAATGAACATCGAAGTGACGACGATGGAACCGCAGAGGGTCGCGTATATGCGGCATGTGGGGCCGTATGATGGGGCGTATCGGAAATGGCTGGATTTTAGGACGAGGCTCAAGAAGGACGGGCTGCCGCGGAAGGAGTCGTTGTTCATCGGCGTGCCCCTGGATAATCCGAAGACCACGCCGCCAGAGAAATTGCGTTATGACGTCTGCGTGACGGTGGATGAGAAGTATATGCCCACGAAGCCCGTGCGTGTGCGCACAGTAGCGGGCGGCGATTATGTGGTGGCGAGGAATTGTCCGATCACGGCGATCGCGAAGGGCTATGGGGAATTGTTCCGCTCATGGCTGCCTAACAGCGGCCGAAAAGTACGGAATGCCCCGTCGCTTTTGGTGGCGGTGAATGGTCCAGAGGGGATGCCGCCGGCGTTTGGGTCCACGGGTTTCAGGGATATCTATGTGCCATTGGAGGGGGCTAAGTAAGAATCGGTCGGTTGTCTGAGCAGAGTTGGTTTTGCTTAAAGGGGTGCTGCTTGGGCATTGGTGAGAAGGTTTTTTCAGGCATGGGAGGGGCTCTGAATGAAAGATGGTTCCCCAGGGCATTGCTCCCCTGACCGTCAACGGGTCTTTGGGCGTATTCGAGCACAGCCACCGCCTGCTCGCGCGTGGCGTCGGGGGAGGAATCGAGATACTCGTCCAGGCTGAGGCGTTCCGGATCAACCCAAACCGGGACTCCTGCCGCAAGCTCCTTGGAGGCGCGCTTGGCGTCGTCCCGCGTCCATCGCAGCCGAGCCACTTCCACCCCCACAATCCGGCCGCTTCCCACCGGGCTTGGCCGGGTTGGTTTTCGCCCGCCTCGTTCGGGATTGCGCCAGCGCCGTCTCAGAGAGCGCGGACTGACGTCCGCGGCTGCGAGGTTCATGGAAAGCTGCCGGAAAGCTCCGAGGAACCCGTGATATTTTACTTGCGGCCAGGCGAAAGGTCTCGCACGTTGTGGGGCATGTGCGCGGCAGAAGGGTTGTGAAGGCACGCGACTTTTGGTTTGGAAAGGCCGTCGTAAGTGCTTGGTGGTGAACTGGATGGGGTCGTAGCTCAGTTGGCAGAGCGTCTCGTTCGCAACGAGAAGGTCGCGTGTTCGAATCACGTCGGCTCCACCATCCGGTTCTTTCAATTGGGCTCTTCGGCGGGGGCGCCGGGGCGGAGGATTCTTTGGGCGGCCTGCTGTACGGCGCGCGCCAGTTCGGGGGGCTGGACTACCACGGCGTTGCCGCCCCAGCTCAGGATCCAGCGTTCGACTTCCGAAAGGCCGGAGAGGCGCATCCGCAGCTCGACGCCGCCGTTTCCAAGTTCACGGAGTTGCTGGGAGGGGTGCCAGCGTTTTTCCCGGATGAAGTCCGCCACGCGCGGGTCGAAGCGAATGACCACGTCCTTTATGCCTTGGCCGGAGTGGACGCCGAAGCTATCGCGGAGGCGTTTTTCCATCGAGAATGTTTCGGGCCGGGCGAAGGTCTTGCCGGTGGGCTTGATTCGCTGTATGCGCGCCGGGACGAAGGTGCGGATAGCTCTGCGGAGGTGGTCATAAGCAAAGAGGAACCATTCGCCATTGATGTTGGCCAGGTGATAGGGGTCCACCACGCGCGGTTCGGCGGCCTTTTGCCCGGGCTTGCGATAGCTCAACTCGAGCTGTTGGCGGGCGGCGGTTGCCTTGGCCAGGGAATCGAAGATGTCCAGGTTCAGAATCGGCTCGGCCCGGGTCCGGAACGAGATCGTCTGTTGGATGTCGGCCAGGCTCAATGAGATGGTATCCGGCAGGGCCTGCTGCATCTTTCGAATGGCGCCCAGCAGCGGTTTCTCGAAGTGCGTGCCGCGGTACTGTTCGAGCGCCCGTTCCGCAATGACCAGCGCGATGAACTCGCCTTCGGTAATCTGGAGGGTGGGAAAGGCCTGGACCTTCTCGCTGTAAAAGAACCCGAACCGCTGGGGATTGTACTCGATGGGCAGGTCCAACTGATAGCGCATGAATTCCAGGTCGCGATGGATGGTCTTGGCGCTGACCTCGAACTGGCGGGCGAGACCGGCCGCGTTGGGGTGTTTGCCCGACTGGATGGCCTGGTGGATTCGAAGCATCCGCCACAGGGGCGGACGGGAATGCAAAGTGTTCGCAAGGGATGCGGCCTCTGCCTGGCTCATGGATGGCCTGGGTCAAACCAGTTTGGCCAGCAGTTCGTCGTTGGTCCGGTGTTTCTTGAGCGCCGCCACGAGGGTTTCCATCGCCTCGACCGGGTTCAGGTCCACCATCGTGCGGCGGAGCTTGCGCACGGCCTCGATCTGGTGTTTGGGAAAGAGCTTTTCCTCTTTGCGCGTGCCGCTCTTGGGTATATCGATGGCGGGAAAGAGGCGGCGGTCGGAAAGCTTGCGGTCGAGGATGAGTTCCATGTTCCCGGTGCCCTTGAATTCCTGGAAGATGAGCTCGTCCATGCGCGAGCCGGTGTCCACCAAAGCGGTGGCCAGGATGGTAAGGGAGCCGCCCTCTTCGATCTTGCGGGCCGAGGCGAACATCTTGCGGGGGATTTCCAGGGCGCGCGCATCGACACCGCCGGTCATTGTGCGTCCGCTGCCGCCGTGGACGCTGTTGTAGGCGCGGGCGACGCGCGTGATGGAGTCGAGCAAGACAAAGACATCCTTGCCGGCCTCGACCATCCGGCGGCAACGCTCGATCATGAACCGGGACAGGCGCACGTGGGTTTCGAGGTCCTGGTCGTTGGAAGAGGCGACCACGTCGGCCTTGACCGAGCGCTGGAAGTCAGTGACCTCCTCGGGACGCTCGTCAATGAGCAGGACCATGACATAGACTTCAGGGTGATTGGTGGTGACAGCGTTGGCAATCTGCTTGAGGATCGTCGTCTTGCCGGTGCGCGGGGGGGCAACGATGAGGCCGCGCGTGCCCTTGCCCAGCGGCGTGACCATATCGATGACTCGAGTCTCAATGAGGTCCGGCGTGGTTTCCAGCCTGAATTTCTCGATTGGGTCAATGGTGGTCAGGTTCTCGAAGCGCAAGGACTTCGTATAGTCCTCGAAGGTCATATCGTTGACCTTTTCGACCGCCTTTAACTGGGGGCTGTTGCCCCGGTGGGGCGCTTGGGTGGGGCCCGCGACAAAACTGCCCTCGCGCAGGAAGTTCCGCTTGATGGTGTCGGGCGTCACGAAGATGTCGGACGGTTTGGGATGGAAGTGATTCTCGGCGGTGCGGAGAAAGCCGAAGCCTTTTTCGGAGATCTCCAGGTAGCCGCAACCGTATTCCAAAGCGGCGGTCTCGTTTTTCTGGTTGTTTGTCGCTGCGCTCATACTGCTCATTTGTGTGCGTAAGCCGAAGGCCTTCCGGAACCAATCCCCGAAAACTGTTTAGAAAATTGAATCTTGGGAAGCAGCCGAGGACGCCATTCCAACTCTTCAAAAACTACCATCCCCAGCAAACAGACCTTCGCTACGCCTTATATTTAGCGGCAAATCCGCCAATGCGCAACATCTTTTTTTCCGCCCTTTTCGGGCGGCCCAGGGCGGCTACCCGCCCACCTGCGCCCGCGCCTCAGCCGCCAGCGGTGTGCTCAAGTAACGCTCGCCGGTCGAGCAGGCGACAGTGACAATGAGCTTGCCCCGGTTCTCCGGGCGTTTGGCAACCTCGATGGCGGCCCAGACGTTGGCGCCCGAGGAGATGCCAGCCAGGATTCCCTCCTCCTTGGCCAGGCGCCGGGCCATGGCAAAAGAGTCCTCGTTGGTAACCTGGATGCACTCGGTGATTTGGGGGTTGCCCTTGGCGTCATTGAGGTGAAGGTTTTCGGGGATAAACCCTGCGCCGGTGCCCTGAATCTTGTGGGGGCCGGGCTGGATGGGCTGGCCGGCCAGGGTTTGGGCGATGACAGGGGAATCCTTGGGTTCAACCGCGATGGCCTGGAAGGAAGGTTTGCGAGGTTTAATGGCTTCGTAACAGCCGCTAATGGTGCCGCCTGTGCCGACAGCGGCCACAAGAATATCGACTTTGCCGTCTGTGTCGGTCCAGATCTCCTCGGCAGTAGTCCGGCGGTGAATGTCCGGATTGGCCGGGTTGTCGAACTGCTGGGGAACCCACGCCTTGGGGGTATCTCGGGCCAATTGCTCCGCTCGGGCGATGGCCCCTTTCATCCCTTCTGTGCCGGGGGTCAAGACGAGTTTGGCGCCCAGCATGGCCAAGAGGGTGCGCCGTTCCAGAGACATGGTTTCAGGCATCGTGAGGATGAGCTGGTAGCCCCTGGCAGCCGCCACGAAGGCAAGGGCGATCCCGGTGTTGCCGCTGGTCGGTTCAATGATCACCGTATCCGGCTTGAGTATCCCCCGGCGCTCGGCATCCTCGATCATCGCCATCCCGATGCGGTCCTTGATGCTGCCCAGCGGATTGAAAAACTCACATTTGAGCAAAATCTCGGCGGAAAGCCCCGCCGTGACCTTGTTCAGGCGGACCAGGGGAGTGCGGCCGACCGTCTCGACAATATCGTTATAGACGCGTCCCATACAGGCTCAGAGTGAAATCAAGTGCTGCAATGTTCGCCAGCGGCGAGCCAGGGGCAAGCTTTTTTTGAACACAAATCACCCTCCTGGCGGCAACAGAACTCCAAAAAGACTGGCTTCCCGACCGGGTCCATGGCAGTTCTTTGGCCTTGAAGCTGAGCTTCACGATGATTCGCGCTTTCGTTTTCGACATCTACAACACCCTGTTGGAGGTTGGACCGGCCCCGCTGGACTCCGAGGCGCGGTGGTTGCGCTTGTGCCAGGGTCCAGGGGGCGAAAGCCCGGTGCTTTCGCTGGCGGAATTTGACGCCAAGTGCCGGGAGGCGATTGGCTCGGCGCGCGCAATCGCCAAGGGCCGAGGCATCCAGTTTCCCGAGGTTTCCTGGCCGGACATCACGCGGGCGGTTTTTCCCGCGCTGGGATTGCTCTCCCCAGACCTCCTGGATGACTTTCTCTACGAGCACGCGCAGTTGGAGCGAACCGTGCGGTTGATGGCTGGCGCGGGCGAGGTACTGGCGGAGTTGCGCCGGCGGGGAGCTGTCCTGGGTCTTTGTTCCAACTCCCAGCCTTACACGCTGCGGGAACTGACAGGGGCGCTTGCCCAAGCCGGCCTTTCCACGAGCATCTTCGACCCGCAACTGTGTTTCTATTCGTTTCGAGCCGGTTTCAGCAAACCCGACCCAAAGGCCCTTGGATTGCTCGAACATGAGCTCGCCGCTCGCCAGGTCCCGCTGGCGGAAGCCCTCTTGGTAGGCGACAGCCTGGACAATGACATTCGTCCGGCCCAATCGCAAGGCTGGCGCACGTGGCAACTGGCAGCAGTCCCCGAGGGGATGCCGGGTGGAGACTGGTTCCGGCTTCTGGAGCGGGTCCGTGCGGAAGATTGGGGTCGTATCTAAAAAAAGTTTAGATACGGCCGCGAATGTTATTGGACGGCTTCAAATTCGAAGTAGGCAAAATTGTTCCCCTTGTTGTAATGGAGGGTCAACAATTGCAGGCCGGCTTCGGGAAAGGTGATGGTTCCCACTTCCGCCTTGTTCCATTTGTGCATGCTGCCGGTGTGGACCGGGAATTTGCATTCGCAGGCCGGTTTGTTGTTGATCGAGAACTTGAAAGTGTTCGGCTCGTTGGCATACAGGGCGATGATCCTGCAGGCGCCCGCCTTTTTCACATCCACGGTGTAGTTGCACCATTCCCCGTTCTCAGCCCAGCCAATGTAGAATTGATTGGTCGGCGGACTCACCAGGTTCTGATTGTGGGCGAAGTCGGCAAAGTCCTTGGTATAGGAAATATCGACCCCTTCATTGGCGCGGAAATTCCAATGGTACGGAGTGGCATGGGGACGTTGGTGGTACTTCTGCCGGTTAAGGACGCCGTTGCCGTTGTTGGCCGCATCCGTGTCGTGGTAGGCCACCCCTTCTCCGCCGAGGTCATAATAGGCGCACTCGACCTTGCCGGGGATGGCCTGCGGCCCTCCTTTATAGACCGAGTCCTCGAAAGGCTTGCCTTTGTAATCCGGCGGCAAGGCCGCGTTGCTGCCCAGGGTGAAGGTCAGCGCGGTGATTCCGATGATTGCGTTGAGTGTTTTCATATCGTTCATTTCTTTTTCAGGCGCGCGGCGATGTCGGCCTGGAAGGCCGGTGGTTCAAGCTGAAGCGAACGCCGGGACATTAGACCTTCCCTTGCCGGCCCGCATCAAGAATCTGCGTCAATCCCACTGGCCTGCCACTGCCAGTGACAAAGCCCTCCACAGATTATTGTAGGAGACGACGTAAGGAGTCTCAAATTATTGTAGGAGACGACGTAAGGAGTCTCTGATTGATTGATTGCCGGGCACATCGAAAACCTGCCCCTTGACGCCCCGGTCCCCCTCTGGCACCCTCCGGTCATGGTGAGTGGGACCGAAAACCAATTCTTCCTCAGCCGGGCAGCATCCTCCTTTTCGGCTCACGCGCTCCTTCGCAAAGCGGCCCGGGACGAGGCCCTGCCGGCATGAACCGGTTTCACCGTGGCAGGGGGGCGCTTCTGGCGGTTCTGCTGCTTGGGCTTATCTCCGGGCGGGCGGCGACGTTCCGGGTTGCGACTTACAATGTGGAAAGCTACATGGATGCCGCGACACAGACGCGGCCGGTGAAACCTGCCGAGGCCAGGGCAAAAGTCCGGGAAAGCATCCTCGCCCTCAAACCGGACGTGCTGGCCTTGGAGGAGATGGGCAGCCGCAGCGCATTGGAGGAACTGCGCGGCTCCCTCGGGGCCCAGGGTCTGGAGCTGGGCTATTGGGAGCACGTGGCCGGTTTCGACACCAACATCCATGTGGCGGTTCTGAGCCGGTTTCCGTTCACCGCCCGGCGTTCCCACACCAATGAGGATTTCCTGCTGGGCGGACGCCGCTTCCGGGTAAGCCGGGGTTTCGCCGAAGTGGATGTCCAGGTCAGCACGAACTTTGCGTTCACGCTCCTGGCCGCGCATCTCAAGTCCAGGCGGACGCTGGCGGGAGCCGACGAAAGCGAGTTGCGCCTGGAAGAAGCCAAACGGCTTCGGGAGAAGATCGACGCCCGGCTGGCGGCCAATCCCGATCTGAACCTGGTCGTGCTTGGGGACTTCAATGACACGTGCGATTCCCGTCCGATCCGGGTCCTCATCGGGCGCGGCAGGCACAAGCTCATCGACAGCCGCCCCGCCGAGCGCAACGGCGACAATGCCCCCAGCGAGAATCCGGCCTGGGCGCCCCGCAATGTGACCTGGACGCATTATTTTGGAAGGGACGACACCTACTCGCGGATTGATTATATCCTGCTCAGCCGCGGGATGGCGCGGGCATGGGTGACCAATGAGACGTATGTGCTCACCATGCCCAATTGGGGTGTCGGGTCCGACCACCGGCCGCTGGTGGCGACGTTTGAGGCGGAGCCCAGGTGAGGGCTTGGCAAAAGCAAATGGAGGGGTCGGAGTGCTCTGGGCGGAGCGTGGAGCGTCGGAGCGTGAGGTAACGCCCAAAGCACCGAAGCTATTTGGCCGCGGGCCCCCGGCAGACGCACCTGGCGGAGCAGGTTTCGGCCACGACGACCTCGGTGAGCAGGGGCAGTTTCGGTTTGAGCCTGCGCCAGATCCAGGAGGCGATGCGCTCGCTGGTCGGGTTTTGGAGTCCGGGGATTTCGTTCAGGTAACGGTGATCGAGCTTTTCCCAGATTGGGTCGAAGGCGGCCGCGATGTCGGCGTAATCCATCACCCAGCCGAGCTTGGGATGGCACTGACCGGCCACGGCGACTTCGACTCTGAAGCTGTGGCCGTGCAGGCGCCTGCATTTGTGAGACCTGGGCAGGTGCGGCAACAAATGCGCCGCCTCGAATTGAAATGTTTTGCGCAGTTCCATGAGAGAAGATCGAGGAGGGGCGGGGCCGGCGGGCCGGAAGGTCATGGCATTTCAAGGTCGGTCCAGGTGATCAGATCGCCCAGCGTGGGGCGGCCGTCGTGGCGCCAGGCCAAGGGGGGGTGTTGCATGCGGCCGAGGGGGCAGACGCGCGGCACGCCCCAGCGGGCGAGTTCGGTTGCCAGGGCCAGGGTCTGGTCCTCGGGCGCGGCCAGGCCGACCGTCGAGATTTTGCCGCGGACACTCTCGGCATTGAGCAGGGCCTCGGTCAGATTGTCGGCGGGCTTGACGTAAATAAAGCGATAGAGGCAGGAGAGTTGGAAGCGGGGGTCGGCCTCATAGACGACGGTCCAGGCGGTCGAGTCCTGGCTGGCCCAGTGGCGGGTATCGGGCGAGTGTGCGGCGCGGACTTCGTAGATTGAGCGGCGCGAGGCTATGGCCGCGGCGGTCTGGACGGGCAGGGCGCCGCGGGGGTGGGTTTCCTCGATGCGGGCCAATTCCTCGGCCAGCATTTCGGCGAATTGTTCCGGGGACCGGGCGCCGTGTTGCTGGACGTAAATGACGTGCGGCGAGAGGCATCCCACCTGGTTCCAGGCGGCCACGTCGGCAGCGGCGCACGCGGCGGCCTTTCTGGCGTTAAGGTCGGACAACATCGAACTGGCGACGTAGCCGAAGCTGACGCGATGACCGTAGCCCAACAAGCGCGCGTGGGAGGGCAGGCGGGGGCGTATTGCGGCCAGCATTTCATCTGAGCCGGTGGCGGTGACGCAATCGGCCTGGGCGAAGAGCACGGTTTCCAAATCCGTATTGCCGCCGCGCCACTCGGCGATTTCGAGGCAGGCGCCGAGCTTGGGTTCCGCTTCGTAGAGTGAATGGGCAAAGAGCCGCGGCAGCAGGGCGGAGCCGTGCGCGCACTTGACAAATTGAGCCGAGCGCACCAGGAGACCGAATACGATGCTCAAGAGGACCGGATTGGGCAGATTGCCCGCCGCCAGGTGCACCTGGAGTTCCGGGGCACAGGCCATAGAGGCGCGATTGGACCTTCGTTCCAGCTCGGCTGAGGTCATTGCATCGAGGCGGTCCGCATGGCCCAAATCCTGTTCCAACAAGGCCCGGAGGTTCTGAGGGGTCAACTCCTTGAAGAGCGAATCCAGGCCGCCGGCCAGGGTTGCGCGGGAAAAGCCGGTTTCGCCCGGGCCAAGCTCGAGGGCAAATTTGCGAAAGGGGTAATCGGCCTCGAGCCAGCGCCCGGCCAGGCTGCTAAGGGCCACAATGAGATTCTGTGTCGAGCGGTTGGCCAGGAATCGAGCGCGGTTGCGCTTGAGGGTTTGACAGGCCTCCTCGAGCATGGGAGGGGTGAGCGTCGCCTCGTGCGGGAGGTCCGCCAGGAAGTAATTTGGCAGGTTCATGTTCAAGACTCGCTCGCCATCAACGAGCAGCCGCGCGGTTCGGCCAGGGCGGCGCGGCCCAGCAACTCGAAGCCATCGGCGCGGCGAACGGCCAGGTCTTCTGTCTGAATGGCCAGCACGGAAAAGACATTCGCCAAATCAAACACGCGGATCAAGCCTGTCTTGCCCTCGGCCACCTCTTGGCCGGTTTCCGGTGAAATGACTTGAACGCGCGCCCAGGCAGGGAAACGAAAGGGGCGCGATGAGCCGGGCGGGCCGGCATAAGCCTGGGAGCTCAACTCGCTCATGCCGTATTCGCGGATGATGCGGGCGGGGGGAATGCCGAGCCGCCGGGTGATGAGGGCGCGCAATTCGTCGGCCGGCAAGGCCCGTGAACGGCCCTTGTAACCCCCGGTTTCCATTGCGCTCGAGCGGGGCGGCAGCTCAAGCTGCAGGCCTTGTTCTGCCAGGTGGTCCAGGAGGCGCACGAACATGAAGGCCGCGCCGAGCAGGAGCAGGGGCCGCGCGCTCCGGATTGAGCTTTGCAATGCCGCCGTGGCAGCCTCCGGGTCGAGACTCCACCCGCCATCCGCAGCCGCCTGTCCCAGGAATGCCGAGGCCGGCGAACCGAGCTTGCGGCGAACTGTTTCAAACATGTGAACCAGCGACGAGTGCGGGGCCTGTTGCGGAGCAGGGGCCAGAATTGCCAATTGCCACTCGTCGATTCCGCATCCGCAGTCCATGACATTGGCCTCGAACCAGGGCGTGAGCGAGGCCCGGTAAAGGGCGAGCGACTGGTCATTGTGAAAATGCCGGCTGCGCCGCTGTCCGGTCGTGCCGCTGGAATAAAAGACCGCGGCGCGTTCCTCCGGGGGCAGGCAGGAAAGCTCCAATTCCTTGAACGCCGCCGCCGGCGCGGCCGGGATGCGGGACCAGTCCGGGGCATCCTCGGGCGAGGCCCGCCGTGCCATGCAAATCCGCCGGTAAGGCTCATTATGCTCGAACTGCAAGCCGAAGAGTTCGAGGGCCAGAGAGTTGAAGCCGGCGTCCGTGAGGCGAGCGCGCCAGGGCCCCGGCCGGGTTTCGCATTCTGCATGGAGCGGGGTCCGGGCCTGGGGAGGCCTTGGGCGCGTGGAGTCGTGGATAAGGCGGCGCAGGCGGGCCGCGAAGTCCGAGAGCCGACCGGTGGGTTTCATTGCGGTTTTATTGTTTTGTCCGGCTGGTTTGCCGCCACAGCCGGGAAGAGAATGGCGTCAGGGGGCCGCACCCGGCGGGAGCGGGGTAGGAGGAATGATGAGGGCATCGCCGGGCCTGAGTTGGTTGAGATTCAAATTGGGGTTGAGTTGGCGGAGGGCGCTGATGGGCACGCCGTAGATCATCGAAACGACGGCTGCGGTGTCGCCGGGGTTGATCACATAGGTTCTTTGGGGCGGAACCGGAGGCGCCGGGGGCGGCTCCGGGGGCAGTTCCTGATCGGTAGCCAGGGTATTGGCCTGGAGTTGATCCAGCTCGAGTTGCTTGAGTTCGATGCTCTTCTGGGAGGCGGTGAGATTGGTGTCCGAGCGGATGCTGTCCTGCTCTGCCTGGGCGGCGAGATTGATCTGGTATATCATGGCTGCGGCCTCGGGCGTGCCGGCCTGGACGGCCTGGGCCATGGACTGGCGATAGAGCGGGTCCTGCAAGTCCAGGTACTCTCCGTAGCGACTGGGGCCCAGGGCGAGCTTGATCGCGTTCTCGCGGGCGCTCTCCAGTGAATTGCGCTGGGCCGCCGTATTGGGGTCGTTTCCCGAGAGAAGCTGGATTTGCTGGTCCAGGCCGTCGGTCGCACGAAAGAGCATGAGGAACTCATTGGAAGTGACGTTAAAAAAGCCCAGTTGGCTCAAGTCGGCGCGGAGGTCGCTGGCGTTTTGAGAATAGCGCAGGAGGAATTCCTCGAGTTGGGGCGGGCTTAGGACGCCCGCCAAATCGTCACGAGTTTGCTGGCGGAGTTTGGCCACTTCGACCGGGTCCGGCAGTTTGCCCGCCGCCTTCTGGGCCTCGAGGTAGGCCTGCATGCGGTCGGCGGACCGGACGTTGACCTCCTCTATGGCCTGCTTGGTTTCCGGGGCCAAGGGCCCGAGCAGCGGACCGTCCAGGATGACGCCCTCATGGGAGGGGCGGGGCAGGTTGACCAAATCGCCGGATTCCCAGTTTGTTCCCAGCAGCCGCGCCAGCAGGTCCTTTCTTTGCTCTTCCAGTTCGCGTATCTTCTGGCGGGCGGCCTGGACCACGTTGGTGTCCGGTTCGCTCAGCCACCATTGCTGTACGGGGGTCAGGACCTCCTGGGAGCGTTTGCGGGCGTAGAGTGCGTTGACGTCGGCGATGATAATGTCGCGGATGGTCTGTTCCGGGCAGGCGATGTCGCGCAGGTTGGCGATATAGGTGGGGTAATCGTCGGATTCGAGTTCGTGCCAGGAGAACAACTGGCGGCGCACGACGATGTTGGTGGGGGTGGAGTCGGGGGCCGGCTGGCCGATCGCGACCGGGGTTCGAGGGCGGCTGTCGAAGGCAGGGTGTGTCAGGCCCAGCCATCCGACGGCCAAGACGACATTGATGCCCAGCGAAGCCAGGGCAACCGCACGCCAACGCATATCAGTTATGTAGCCGGAAACCGGCCTCACAGCAAATTCAAAAACGATGCCGGAGAAAAGTTTCGCCCAATTTCTGGGTTGACCCCCGGCCCCCAAATGCCGCATTTGTGGCGGGCCGGCGGAATTGAAAGAATATGAAACAAAAGGCATACGCCCGCGCGGGCGTGGACATTGATTTGGGCAACAAGGTCAAAGCGGCCTTGCCCCGGCTGCTCGCCTCGACGCATCGGCCTGAGGTGCTTGGCAGCGTGGGCGGGTTCGGGGGCTTGTTCGAGTTGAACGTGCGCCGCTACCGGCAACCGGTGCTGGTCTCGAGCGTCGACGGGGTCGGCACCAAGCTCAAGCTGGCCTTTGCGTTGGACCGCCATGACACGATTGGCCAGGACCTGGTCAATCATTGCGTCAACGATATTGCGGTGCTTGGCGCCGAGCCGCTGTTCTTCCTGGATTACCTGGGCACGGGCAAGCTGGAGCCGCGCGTCTTTCGGGCCATCCTGGGGGGGTTCGCCCTGGCCTGCGCTCAAAACCATTGTTCGCTCATTGGCGGCGAAACGGCCCAGATGCCCGGCTTTTACCAACCGGGGGAATATGACCTCAGCGGCACGATTGTCGGCGTCGTGGAGAAGTCCCGGATCGTGGACGGCAAGGCCATTCGGCCCGGCGATAGGGTTGTGGGTCTTGCCTCCAGCGGGTTGCATACCAACGGCTACTCGCTGGCGCGCAAGATTTTCTTCGAGCAGCTCAAACTCAAGCCCGGCAGCCATGTCCCGGAGTTGCGCAACAGCATCGGGGCCGAGTTGCTCAAGGTGCATGTCAGCTACGGCCTGCTCATCCGGAAACTGCTCGACAAGTTCAACCCCGCCGCCCGCACGCCCCGAGGCGCCGCCCCGGCTATCAAGGGCCTGGCCCACATCACCGGCGGCGGGTTTGTGGACAATATCCCGCGCGTGCTTCCCAGGAACTGCGACGTTGTGATTCGCAAGGGGAGCTGGGATGCGCTGCCGATCTTCGAACTGATACGGACTCGAGGGCGTGTGCCGGAACGGGAACTCTACCAGGTCTTCAACATGGGCATCGGCATGACGCTGATTGCAGCCCCGGACGAGGCGGAGGCGATCCTCGGGTTCACGCGCGCCCAGGGACAGAGGGCCTGGTTGATTGGGGAAGTGACCCGGGGCCATGGAAAGGCGCGGGTTGAATAACCGGGGATTGACCTTTGCCGGACAAAATGTGAGTATAATAGCTGATGTTCTCAGCGCACCACGCAGACCAGCCGAGACCCGCTTCCAAGCCCGGGCGCAGGCGATGGAATTGGGTCGTCAGTGACATTTTTCGGAAGGCGCTCAAGCGGCGCATCGAGTGGTCTGCACGGCTCAGAGGGCAGCGTTTCTATTGCCGCTCATTGGGCGGCGAATCCGAATACAACCTGACCATCAACTGCGACCTGACAGTCTCCTGCAACTGCCAGGATTACGACGGGTCCGGCCACATTGGCGACCTGAACCGGAGCACGTTCCCGGAGGTGTTTTTCGGGGAAGCGGCGCAACGGCTTCGCGCGGAGTTGGCCAAAGGCAAATTGCCGCTCAAGTCCTGCACGCGGTGCGGGGACTTGGTGCGAACGCCAAAATCGACGGTGAACCCGGGTCCGCCGATGTTTGCGGGTCCCAACCCGCGGCTGCCTTACCGGGGAATGCTGCTGGAGAACACCGTGCGCTGCAACATCGACTGCCTGGGCTGCGACCGGGGTTCAGCCGCCCGCATCCGAACGGTGGCGCAGATGGACCTGGACAAGCTCTCGCGCATGGCCGACCTGGCGCAGGGCCTTGGCCTGCGGCAGCTCTTTTATTTGAACCTGGGCGAGCCGTTTCTGTCGCCCAACATTGGCCGGGAGCTGCCGCTGCTGCGCCAGAAGAATCCGGATTGCCGCATTGTGATCTCGAGCAACGGCATCGTCCTGAACACCGAGGCCAAGCGCGAGGCGGCCCTCTACGCCAGCCACATCCTGTTCTCCGTCGCCGGCATTGATGATCGGATGCTAAGGCGGTACGAACACCTGGGCAGCTTCGAGAAGGCATACGCGAACATGAAGGCGATGGCGCAGTATCGCAACGCCAGGGGCCTCTCCCAGCCGGTGCTGGAATGGAAATACCTGCTCTTCAATTGGAATGATCGCCGTGGCGCCATTCTCAAGGCCATCGAACTGGCCAAAGCCGCGGGCCTGGATATGATCTCTTTTTGGCCCACGAACAACCCGTTTTATGGCTGGTCTTACCGCTACCGGCTCGGCTGTCTCGATGATATTGGCGTCCGATGCTGGAAGGGCAGGGAAGTGGACTTCCGCGACAGCGGGGCGCAAACCCTGCGGGCCTGAAGCGGCTGTTATTGCGGGCCGAGCGGAGCCGCGGCAGGGGTCTGCGGAACGGTCGCAGCCGCCGCAAGGGCGGCCAAGTCGCGGTTGTGGAGCCCGTCGGTGCCGCACTGGGTTACCAGGGCAGTGCGCGGGTCCTGGAAATGCCACGGCCAACTGTGGCCGTCGCCAAAGACCATCGAGTAATTGAAGTTATGGCGAGCGGCGGACACGGCAGGGAAGCTAAACCAAACGCGAGCGGTAGGGTCCGTTACAAAGGCGCCGGTGGAGATGCTGCGCTGGTCTTCATCGATCAGCACGAAGAGCCTGGTAGGGTCAGGCAAGTCGTTAAGCCGGGAGAAGAACGGGACGTAGCCAAGAATGACGTTGGGGTTGGACGGGGCAGCGGCAGGGCGGTCACCCATGAAAGAGTTCATGGAATAACTGCGCACGGACTGGACCTTGGCGCCGTTGATGGTTACCCCCTGGTCTGCGGGGCAGTGGTAGATTTGGACATTCTGGTTGTAGCTGTAGAGCTTGCCCGTTTTGATCAAATCGATGTTCACGGCATCGGCGGCATTGGTCATGTTGCCCTGGACCCAGGCATAATCATTATTGAGCGGGTAGGTCTCGACCAAGCGGTCATTGTTGTCGTCTTTGTACATCGTCCAGGCGATGCCCAGTTGCCGGAGATTCGACAGACAGGTGGCCTGATACGCCTTGACCTTGGCCCCATTGAGGGCAGGCAGAAGCAAAGAGGCAAGAGTGGCAATAGTAGCGATCACGGCCAGGAGCTCCAGGAGGGTAAACCCCCGGCGCCAACTGGACCGACCCGAACACGTTTGTTGCAGATTCTGCATGTTCGTATCGCTTTCCTACGGATCATTCATAGGGCATCTCGCCCCATATTGCAACAAAATTCTTCACGCGGTTTTGTAGTAGCCTTGCAATCAAGGAGATAGAGGTGAAGAATCGTCGGTTGGGTCGGGCCGCGCGCCGAGCTGTTCCCACAACCTGTTGGGGTCAGGCCGGGGCCTTGACCCAACGGGGCGGATGCCCGGCATGACACTCGACACTCGAGACTTGGCTGTCGGACTGCTTACGAACCGGGGCCGAAGCCGCCTATTGCGCCTGGGCGGCTGGTTTCGCTATCTTGCGGCCCTCATGTATCAGGACAAAAAGGTCGTGGTGGTGATGCCGGCTTACAACGCGGCCCGGACGCTTCGCCAGACGTACAGCGAGGTGCGCGAGCAGCAAATAGTCGATACGATCATTTTGGTGGACGATCGGAGCCGGGACGAGACGGTGGCTGTCGCGCGGGCCCTGGAAGGCGTACAGGTGCATGTCCACCAGGTCAATAAAGGCTACGGGGCCAACCAAAAGACCTGCTATCGGCTGGCTCTGGAGGCGGGTGCAGACATCGTCATCATGATTCATCCCGATTACCAGTACACGCCCAGGTTGATTCCGGCGATGGTTGCCATCATCGCCAACGGGCTGCACCCTTGCGTGTTGGGCAGCCGGATTCTGGGCGGCTACGCCTTGAAAGGCGGTATGCCACTTTGGAAATACGTATCCAACCGCTGCCTGACCCTGGTCGAGAACCTCCTGCTGGGGGCAAAGCTCTCCGAGTACCACACCGGCTACCGCGCGTTCTCCAGGGAGGTCCTCGAACGGCTCTCGCTGGCGGACAATTCGGACGATTTTGTCTTCGACAACCAAATGCTGGCGCAGGTTCTCTGGCACGGCTTCACGATTGCCGAGGTGAGCTGTCCGACAAGGTATTTCCCCGAGGCATCCTCGATCGGCCTCCGGCGCAGCATTGGTTACGGTTTCGGCTGTCTCTGGACGGGGCTGCGCTTTCGGCTAGCCAAGATGGGCCTGGCAAGGTGCCGGCTGTTTTCTGCGCAAGCCGTTGCAGGAGAGGACGTAAGGAGTCTCTGATTGATTTCTACAGTTTTACAATTCTTGTCGAACTTTTTGTCTTGCTTATGCTGTCGTATCGGGTAGAATTAGACCCCGCGAACCTGACCACCGCGTTGAGCGGGCCAAAACCAGGCTGAGGCGCGGGGTCGCGGGCCGGGAACCGTGATTGCGATGCACTGTGCAGCGTATGCGGATAATCCTTCAGCAAAAAGATTCGGGCCTCTACTTCAAGAGTCCCAATGTCTGGGTGCACAACAGCCTCGAGGCTGTGGATTTCGTCAATTCCACCGCCGCGATTGAGTTCTGTGCGCAGGAAAGACTCGCCGGCGTTCAATTGGTCTTGAAGTTCGAGCGAGAAAGATACGAGATCGTCTTGCCGTGCCAGCTCGGCGGAGCCTCTGCTACCGCCCGGTCGAGGCTCTCCGCTTAGTGGTCACACGCAGACCTTGTTGTCGCAATTGGCGCAGACCGAGGTGTCCATGCGCTGCTGCATCCATGTCTGGCCCAGGGCGGTCAGGGTTTCGGCCTTGAGAATCTGCTCGGCCATCGGGAAGACGATGCGTTCTTCCTTGTCGAAATGCTCGCGGGCGCGGCGGACGGCGGCGAGCAACTGGTCTTTTGCTTTCTGGAGCCGTTTGGAGTTGCGGATGCGCCGCAGGTGTTCGTTCATTTCCTCGTGCTCTTCCATGAAGGCGTCGCGCTGGCCCAGTTGCTCGAAGCAGTGCTCGAGGGGGCCGATGAACAAGAGGTCCTCGGTGTTCGAGTGGGCCTTCAACATGGCCCCCAGCGTCGCGGCCAGGGACTTGAGTTCCACCAGGGTCCTGAGCTTGGGGGTGGTGGTCTCGACGTGGTCGAGCATATTGTGAAATACCAGGTGCTCGGCGAGCAAGGCTTCGGTAATTTTCATGGCAGCAACGCTTTCTTGTTTTCGACGCTCCCTTTGTAGCATAAGGCGGGCCTAAGACCAGTCAAATCACGTTCCGGATTTCTTCGCATGGAATGCGGCTGGGGTTGTCCAACTCATCGGCGCCGCGGTTGTCCCTGCCCCCGCATGCCTGCCGGGGGCCCGCGCAGAAAGACCGGCGCGGAGACAGGCGTTGATTGGCGCTCAGGGTCATGCTGCCCATCATTGAGCGGGAATTGCGCGTGGCGCTGCGGAAAAAGCGGCCGGTGCGCAGCCGGCTGGCGGTTGCCGCGGCGGGCGGCGGCATCGCGCTGTTTTTCGTTTGGCTGGGCGCCCAGCCCGGCACGCGCGGCATGGGCGGCCTGCTGCACCGGGTGTTTTGCCTGTTCGGTCTCTACCTGGCCTTGCGCCCGCCCTTGCGCGCGGCCGGGATGATAGCCGAGGAGCGGCGCAACCAGACCCTTGGCCTGCTGTTCCTGAGCGGGCTCAGTCCCGCCGAGGTCTTTGCCAGCAAGGTTTTCAGCGGGGCGCTCATAGCGCTGACGCAATTGCTGGCGCTCTTTCCCCTGCTGGCGTCGCCATTTCTGATCGGCGGCGTCTCATTCGATCTGTTTCTGGCGACGGTCTGTTGCCTGCCCAACATCCTATTGTTCGCCCTGTCCGTGTCGTTGCTGGCGTCGGCCCTGACCCGTGAAGAAGGCGCGGCGGTCCTTCTGGCGGCGGTGTTGGGGCTGGGGCTGTGCGTGGCCGCACCCGCGCTCTACTCGGCGCAGGTCCATCTTCTCCCCGGCGCCAGACCCTCCCTGTGGTGGCTTCGCCTGAGCCCCGCCTACGGACCGTACCTGGTCTGGACCGGATTGCAATGGGCGCCGGTTGCCGAGTTTTGGCGTAACCTCGGCCTGACCGGGATCTGGTCCGGGCTCTGCCTGGGCGCCGCCGCCCTCGCTCTGAGAGGCATTTCGCGCCGGGGCGAGGATGCCGGCACGGACAATCGCTGGCGGGAGTTGTGGAACCGGCTCGTCCATGGCGGCGCTGCCTGGCGTAGCCGCCTGGCCGCCCGCTGGCTGGAGGCCAATCCCTTTGTCTGGCTGGCGGCGCGGGACCGCCAGCCGGTGGCCCTGGCCTGGGCGATTGTGGCGGGGATCGCTGCGGCCTGGGGCCTCTCCTTGGCAGTCTCGCGAGGAGTGCCCAGCCAGCTCAATGTCTTTCTCCTCGCCCTGTTCCTCAACGCGACCTTGCGCTGGCTGCTCCATTACACGGCGGCGCGGGGCCTGGGTGGGGCCCGCTGCGACGGCACTTACGAGTTGTTGCTGACGACTGCCCTGCAACCCAGCGACATCGTGTGGGGCCAACTCGAGGCCCTGAACTGGCAATTCCGGACCGTGCGCCGAGTTGCGCTGCTCCTGACGACGTCCATGCTCATCGAGGGCATTGCCGTGCTCCCCGGGATTCCCGCCGTGGCGGTCTTCTTCATCATAGCCTGGTGCTGGCTGCTGGCGTGGGGTTTCGCGTGGACCTGGCGAGCCCGCTCCACGCTTTTGGTCATGTGGGCCGGGCTCAACTGCGGGCGGGCGGCAGTGGCGGTGTGGCGGGCCACCGGCCTCCAATCCTGGCTTCTGAGCAAGGGCGAAACGCCCGATTACTGGGAAGGGCGCCTGACCACCGAGTTGCGCGAGATCGCGCGGGAACCACTGCCGGATCCCGACGACCCTCGGTTCAAGCGCTGGGACGTGCGCGAACGCTTTCCCTGGGGCTGGCTGGTCCTCCAGCACCAATTGCACGAACGGCTGGCCAGGAGGCGGTGAGAATGGTGTGTTGTTCGGACTTCGAACCGGCTTTCAAGGCTGCGGGTTTTTGCCTTCCCCTCACCGGCGTGACTGCAGGGCAGGCCCGGCTTCCATCCCGGCGCACGAACAGAGCAGGTTGCGGTCGCCGTACACGTTGTCGATGCGGCCGACCGCCGGCCAGAATTTGTAATCGTGGAGCCATTGGGCCGGGAAGCAGGCCCGCTCGCGAGCGTAGGGGTGGGGCCAGCGTTCGGCCGTGAGCATGTCGGCCGTATGCGGGGCGTTTTTCAAGAGGTTGTTATGCGGGTCGGCCTGTCCGGATTCTACGGCCTGCATCTCGGCATGGATGCCAATCAAGGCATCGCAAAATCGGTCCAGTTCGTCCTTGGACTCGCTTTCCGTCGGTTCGACCATCATGGCGCCGGGCACGGGCCAGGAGATGGTCGGGGCATGGAATCCGTAGTCCATCAGGCGCTTGGCCACGTCTTCGACAGTCAGGCTCTTGAACTGGCGCAAGTCCAGAATGCACTCGTGGGCGACGCGGTTGCGGCGGCCGCGGTAGAGCACAGGGAAGTGGTTCTGCAAGCGCCGCGCCACGTAGTTGGCATTGAGGATGGCGTATTTGGAGGCCTCGGTCAGACCGGCGGCGCCCATGGCAGCGATATAGACCCAGGAAATGGGCAGGAGGCTGGCGCTGCCCCAGGGGGCGGAGGAAACGGCCCCTTCCCGCCTTTGAGCATCCGGGCTGACGACGGCATGGCCGGGAAGATATGGGGCCAGGTGCGTGGCTGCGGCGATGGACCCCATTCCGGGTCCGCCCCCGCCGTGGGGGATACAAAAGGTCTTGTGCAGGTTTATATGGCAGACGTCGGCCCCGATGTCCGCGGGCCGGCAAAGGCCCACTTGGGCGTTCAGGTTGGCGCCGTCCATATAGACCTGTCCGCCGTTGGCGTGGACGGTCTCGCAAATCTCCTTAATGGTTTCCTCGAACACGCCGTGCGTGGACGGATAGGTGACCATCAAGGCCGCCAGTTGCCGCCGGTGGGCCTCGGCCTCGGCGCGCAGGCCCGCCAGGTCAATATTGCCTTCCTTGTCGCAGGCCACGGCCACGACTTTCAGGCCGGCCATGACCGCGCTAGCCGGGTTGGTGCCGTGGGCGGAGGCCGGGATGAGGCAGACCCGGCGGTGAGGTTCGCCGCGGGCTGCGTGGTAAGCGCGAATCGCCAGCAGGCCGGCGTATTCCCCCTGAGAACCCGCATTAGGCTGGAGCGAAACGCTCGCAAAGCCGGTTATCTCCGCCAGCCACTCCTCCAACTGCCGGAACAGGACCTGGTATCCGCGCCCCTGCGCCAGTGGCGCAAAGGGGTGCAGGCGGCTGAACTCCGGCCAGGTAATCGGGAGCATTTCGACTGCCGCGTTGAGTTTCATGGTGCATGACCCCAGCGGGATCATCGAGGTCGTCAGTGATAAGTCCTTGGATTCGAGCCGCTTGAGGTAACGCAGCATCTCGGTCTCCGAATGATAGCGGTTGAAGACCGGATGGGCCAGGTATTGGCTGGTCCGGGCAAGGGGGGCCGGGTAATCCGCTTCGACGCCCCCGGCCACGTCAGGCGCTTGGAAGGCCGGCTGCCCCTGGTCGTTGAAGACCTCCCAGATGTCCAGGAGGTCCCGCTCCGTCGTCGTCTCATCCAGTGAGATGCCAAGGGTATGTCCGTCGAGGCGCCGGAGATTCATGCGGCGGGCTTCTGCCCGCTTCAGAACATCCTCAGAATTGCGATGGCCCAAGCCAACGCGTATCGTGTCAAAAAACTGCGCGGGTCCGACATCGTAGCCCAAGCGCGCCAAACCTCGAGCCAGGAGGCTCGTCAGGAGGTGGACATGCCGGGCGATTTGCCTCAAACCTCCCGGCCCGTGATAGCAGGCATACATCGAGGCGAGGTTGGCAGGCAGGGCCTGGGCGGTGCAGATGTTGCTGGTGGCCTTTTCGCGGCGAATGTGTTGTTCGCGCGTTTGCAGCGCCAGGCGCAGGGCAGGACGGCCGCGTCTGTCTTTGGACACCCCCACAATCCGCCCGGGGATATGCCGCTTGAAGGCCTGGCGGGTGGCAAAATAGGCCGCGTGCGGCCCGCCATAGCCCAGGGGCACGCCAAATCGCTGCGCGCTGCCCAGCGCAATGTCCGCCCCGAATTCTCCCGGCGGACGAAGCAGCGTCAGGCTCAGCAAATCCGAGGCGATTGCCACCAAGGCCCCTGCGGCGTGGGCCTGCCCCACCAAGCCCGAGAAATCGTGAATCTCGCCCCAGGTGTCCGGATACTGCGCCAGGGCGCCGCAGACCTGGGCGGTGAACTGAAAGCCCCGGTGGTCCCCGACAATCACCTCGACCCCCCGAGCCCGGGCGCGGGTCTTGACCACCTCGATCGTCTGCGGGTGGCATCCCGATGAGACCAGGAAGGTGTTCCGTCCTTCCTTGAGCCCACGGCACATTGCCATGGCCTCGGCGGCAGCCGTGCCTTCGTCCAGGAGCGAGGCGTTGGCGACTTCCAGCCCGGTCAGGTCCATGACCATGGTCTGGAAGTTGAGCAGCGCCTCCAGCCGGCCTTGCGAGACCTCGGCTTGGTACGGAGTATATGGGGTGTACCACCCCGGGTTCTCGAGCAGGTTGCGCTGCAGGACCGCCGGCGTGATGCAGTCGGAATAGCCCATGCCGATGAAAGAGCGAAAGACCTGGTTTTGCGAGGCGATTTCTTTCAAGGCCGCCAGGGCCTCCTGCTCGCTGCGCGCCGGCGGCAGGTTGAGCGGGCGGCGCAACCGAATCGCCGCCGGCACCGCCTCCGCCACCAAGGCCTCGAGGCTCGGGCAGCCCAGCGCCTCGAGCATCTGCCGGGCCTCCTCCGCGCTCGGCCCGATGTGCCGGCGCGAAAACCGGTCCGGATGCGCCAGCCAACCCGCTTCCACCGGCGGCTTCGCCCCGGCGGTCCGGCCATTTGCCTTTGTCAAATCGAGTGCTTCCTCTGCAAGCATCCGTGGAAAGTACGGGCTGTCGCCGCCAAATCAAGCGGGATCTAAGAACGGGGTTCAGGCATTGCCCTGGGCCAAACCCCGCAATGCCGCCGCCACTTGGCCCGGGGCGATGCCGCCGTCGTTGGGCGGAATCCGCTGGTGCCAGTAAGGACGGAAGCCCTCGGATTGCAGCCGATGAACTGCGCGTTCGGTCAGGTAGCGGTTTTGAAAACAACCGCCGGAAAGAACGGCGCGTTGCTGGCCCGTTCGCCGCGCCACTTCCACCATGACCTCGGCCAGCGTGTTATGAAACCGGGCTGAAATTGGGCCCGGAGGAATGCCGGCCTTCACCTCGGCGATTATTTGGGAGACCATGGGCGACCAGTCAATGGTGAGTGAGGAGCCGCCGCCGCGCCGGAGCGGCGCTTCCGCCTCCGCGACGCGCCAAAGCGCCGCTACGGCGCGACGGCGGTTGGCGCGCCGTGGAGGCGGGTGACGAATGGTCTGAAGGGCGGATGGCGGAGGGCCGTCGATCGAAAACGGGTAGGTTTCGTCGGTTTGTATTCCCTGGAGGACGAACTCGAGTTCCATGGCGGCCTGGGCCTCGAAACGGACTTGCTGGCACAGGCCGGTGAGGGAGGCGACGGCATCGAAGAGGCGGCCGGCGCTGGAGGTGAGCGGTGAATTGAGGCGGCGGGCCAGCATGGTCCTGAGGGCGGCCAGTTGGGGGCGCGAGAAGGCGCGCACGGGCGCCAGTTCCTCCTGTTCCAATGCCGCTGGGCCCAACGCCTCGAAAAGCAGGCCCAGAGCTGCGCGACGAGGCTCTTTGACGGCCCGCTCGCCGCCCGGCAATGGGAAGGGGCGAAGGTGGGCGACGCGCTCCCAGGCAGTCTCGGTGACGACAAAGAACTCTCCGCCCCACACGGTGCCGTCCAGGCCGTAACCGGTGCCATCCCACGAAACGCCCAGGACCGGAGGCGACAGTTCGTTATCCACCATGCATGAAAGGACATGCGCCAGGTGATGCTGCACGCGCACCATCTGCAGGCCGGCAGCCGGCGCAGCGCGGGAAACCCGTTCGAGGGCATATCTGGTGGAGAGATAATCCGGGTGCGCATCGGCCGCCAGCACGGCAGGCTCCGATTCGTACAATCTCTGGAAATCGCCGATCACTCGCCCAAAGGCCTCATAAGCGGCCTCGGTCTCCAAATCCCCGATGTGCTGGCTGATGAACACCTGCGAACCCACCGAGAGCGCAATCGTGCTCTTCAAATGCGCGCCCAGGCCCAGGACAGACTGCGCGCGCCCCCCGCGCCCATCGTTGAGCGTGGAGCCGCTCAGCCTGACCGGCAGCGGGGCATAGCCTCGCGCGCGCCGCAAAACCAGCTCCCGCCCCATCATCACCCGCACGATCGAATCGTCCACGTGCCGAACGATGGGACGGTCGTGGACCAGGAAGAGATCGGCGATGCGGCCCAGGCGCTCGAGAGCCTGGGGTTCAGTCGTGCAGATCGGTTCGTCGCTCAAATTGCCGCTGGTAGCCACGATGGGAAAGGCCAGCAGCGAGAGCAGCAGGTGGTGCAGGGGAGTGTAAGGGAGCATCACGCCCAGGGTGGGATTGCCCGGGGCGATAGACGGGGCCAGGCCGCGGGTGTGAGGCGTGAGACCTGGCGCCTCAAGGCGGCGGAGCAGGACAATGGGCGCTTCCGGGCAGCGCAGCAGACGCTCTTCGGCAGCGGACATTTCGCACACGGTCCGGATGGCGGCCAGGGTCGGGAACATCAGGGCGAAGGGTTTTTCCTCACGGTGCTTGAGGGCGCGCAGCCGCCGCACGGCCCGCGCGTCGTGCGCCGCCACGACGAGGTGAAAACCGCCCAATCCCTTGACGGCCACAATCCGGCCGGCGCGAATTGCCTCCGCGGCCGCGGCCAGGACCGCCGGCGCCGTGTGGCGGCACTCGGGCGACCCTGCGTCTGACGGGGCCGCCCCGCCGGCCAGCACTTTGCCTTGAGGGTCCCAGAGCTCGAGACGCGGCCCGCACCGGGGGCAGGCGTTAGGCTGGGCATGGAAGCGCCGGTCGCGTGGGTCGTCATATTCGGCCTGGCACTGCGGACACAGGGCGAACTTCTTCATCGAGGTGTTTGCGCGATCGTAGGGCAGCGATTCGATAATGCTGAATCGCGGGCCGCAGCGGGTGCAGTTGGTGAAGGGATAGAAGCAGCGGCGGTCGTGTGGATCGAAGATTTCCCTCAGGCAATCCGGGCAAGTCGCGATGTCCGGCAGCACCAGCGCCCTCTTGCTGCCGCCCTTCTGGCTGGGGCGAATCTGGAAGTCCCCGTAGCCGGCAGGGTCGAGCCAGGCGGCTTCCAGGCTCTGGATGAAACTGCGCGGGGGCTTTTCCGTCTCGAGACGAAGCCGGAACTGCTCGAGCTGGGCCGGCCCTCCTTCGGCCTCGATAAACACACCCTGGGCGGAATTGCTGACCCAGCCTTTCAAACCCAGCTCGCCCGCCAGGCGAAAGACGAAGGGGCGAAATCCGACGCCCTGAACCGCGCCGCAAATCGCCAGTTTCAAACGCCTTGCTTGAGATTGTGAGGCGGGTGTTCTCACTCCCGGCGGTCCGCCTGGAGGGTCGAGAGCCGGCCGCGGACGCAACCGACTTTGATGACCATATTGGTCATTTCGTAGATGAGCCAGCACTGGCTGCCGCTGGCGGTGTCATCACGGAAGCTCGGTTCGCCGAGGGCGCGCAGGCACTGCTCGATTTTTGGGGTCAGCGACAAGGACCGCTCGAGGCTGGGGAGGTCCTCCGTGAAAATGGATTTCACGGCGTTGCCCGTGGAATCGAAAAAGACGGTGACTTCCTTGTAGCAAAACCGGGGGCCCTCGAAGCCTTTGGCCCAGATCTCCGGCGGTTTCCCCCACTGGCTCACCACTTCGTCCATGGTCATGCCGGGGCGCACACCGGCCACGCTGGCGGTGGTCTTGAGCTTGGCCAGGTTGGTCAAGACGCTCGTCAGCTTGAAGCCTCGGTTGTTCGTGTCCACCAGCAGCGGTGAGAGGACCTGCCAGGTTTCCGGATTGGAGGCGGTAAAGCTCAGGAACTGCTGAAAGAACCGTTGCTCGGCGGCCAAGCAACTCAGAGAGCCGAGCAGGGCCAGACACAGGGCTGCACAGTGGCGGAGGGCGCCCGCCGAGCCGGACACCGGGACAAGTGTTTTCGGACCAGGGGGCCGCGGGCGGGCGGCTTCTTTAAGATTGCCTGCTTCTGGCATCCCTGCATGAAAGCAGAGCCGCGCGCGCCTGGCAAGAGGGGAGAATTCAAGAGGAAGTGGCTTGTCATTGCGGGGGAATTGTCTCATGCTTTTGAGCAACGTGGGTTGGGCATTGAAAGTCGCATTGGAGAGGCCGCCGTGTGAAACGGTTCTTGCATAGCTGGGTAATCAACACCCTGGCGGTCCTGGTGGCGGTGTGCCTCCTCCGCCCGCGCATCAATTATGCGGGCCTGGCGGACCTGCTTGTGGCGTCGCTGTTGTTGGGGGTGCTTAACGCAGTGCTGCGGCCGATACTGATGCTGCTGACGTTTCCGATCCTCATCGTGACGCTGGGCCTGTTCAGGTTCGTCATCAACGCCCTGTTGCTGCTGCTGGTCGGTTACCTGCTCCGCCCGCACTTCTGGGTCGAGGGTTTTTGGGCCGCCTTCTGGGGCGCGCTCATCATCAGCCTGGTCTCGAGCATCCTCAACGTCCTGACCGGCAGCAGGCGTGTCCGCTTCCGGCGGTCGCGCCGCCCGCCGGATTCCGGCGACGACGGAAGCGGGCCGGTCATTGATGTCTAGCGCATGAACGGGCTGCAGGCCGTCATCTTCGACATGGACGGCGTGATTGTGGACAGCGAGCCGCATCACGAGCGGGCCTTCCTGGAGGTCATGCGCGCCCTGGGTTATAGCGGCGCCCACGGGCTGCGGTTCTCGGAGTATGTGGGGCGGTCGGACCAGCAGTTGTGGATCGATTTCGTTGCGAGGAACAAACCCAAGCAGGCGGTCGAGGAGTTGGCCGCGATGAAGCGGGCGTACATGCTCGAGTCGATCCGGCGCGAACGACCCCTGTTCGCCGGGCTGCCCGGCCTGGTTGAGAAGCTGGCGAGGCGCTATGCCATGGCCCTGGCGTCCGGTTCCGAGCGGGCGATTGTCGAGGAGGTCCTCCGGTTGGGGAACCTGGGCCGGTTCTTCGCCGCAGTCGTCACCGACACCGAGGTCCCGCGCGGCAAGCCCGCCCCGGACATTTTTCTGCGGGCCGCTCAACTGCTGGGCGTGGCCCCGGAGAGGTGCTGCGTGATCGAGGATTCGATGCCCGGAGTGGCGGCGGGCCTGGCCGCCGGGATGCAGGTCATCGCCATTACCAACACCCATCCGGCCGAACAACTGCGCGCCGCCACCCGCGTCGTGCGCTCCTACGGGGAAATCGGGCGTCTGTTGATTGGCTAATCCAGGCCCGGCTCAATGGCCCATTGGCCGTCGATCATACTCGCCGCCACCGGGCCGGGGTGCTCGAGGATGGCGTCGTGAACCCGGGCCAGCTTTCCGGAAAAGGGCAGGGCGATGAGATCGGCCAGGGCCTGGGCGGCAATCTGGCCGACTTTGCCTTCCAAGCCCAGGGCGCGCGCGCCGTTGAGCGTGGCCATCTGTAGAATCTCGAGGGGCCGCGGCGCGGAGTCGCTCTGGGCCAACACCCGCATCTCCTCGAACATGTTCAACTGGAGCGTCTGACGCGGCGTTTTACACACGCTGGCCAGGCTGTCAGTGCCGAGGCAGACATTGACCTGCGCCCGGCGCAAGGCGCGCAACGGAAAGGGCTTGTGGCGAAAATAGAAATGACTGCGCGGACAATGGGCTACGCTGGCCCGCGCGCCGCCCAACAACGCTGCGTCCCGTGGCTCCAGGTAGTTGGCGTGAACCGCCAGGAGGTTGGGGCCGAGCATCCCGCACCGGCGGAGGTGCTCCACCGGCGAGCCGTGGCCGCAATCCGACATGTCGCGCGCGTTGCGGCGGAGCCAGTCGAACATCTCGCCCTGGCGGCGGGTAAACATGTCGAACTCGAGGGCGGACTCGGCGACGTGGATGGCGATACGCCAGCGGCGGCGGCGGGCGGCGGCGGCGCTCAGGCGAAGCAGCTTTGGGATCGTCGAATAGGGTGCATGGGGCGAGAGACCGGGGCGCCAGGGCGCCCCTGGCAACGAGGCTATCCGGGCCATGGTTTCCCGGACGATGACCGGCGCGGGGCGGCGGCCGATGCCGATCATTTCCAGGAACGACAGGACGCGCAGGGGCGTGGTCTGCCAGACGCCCGGGAGAAGGTCGGGAACGGCTTCGATGTCGCCCACGGTGGTGGTGCCGGTGTCCAGGAGCATCTGTGCGCCGTGGCGCCAGGATTGGCTGTAGTCGCTTCGGGTCCATCCGGCCTTGGTAGCATTGAGCAGTTTCAGCCAATCGGTGAACACCTTGGGAGGCGGAAAAAGGCCCGCCATGTCGGTGTAATCCAGGTGGCAGTGGGCATTGACCAGGCCCGGCAAGAGGGCCGCTTGGCCCAAGTCAACGACCGGGCCCGGGGCGGCGGAGAAATCGCGCCAGGGACCGACGGCGGCGATGCGATTGCGCCGGATGAGGACCGCCCCGTCCGGGATCGGCGCGCGGGCGACAGGCACGACAACGCGGGCGCGAAGGATCACACACCCTCTTGCTGGCGGTTGAGTTTGCCGCGGGCGGCAGTTTTACGTTTTCGGGCCTTGTATCGGTTGTGGCGCTCGCGGATTTGCTGCTCGATCTTCTTGACGACCAGGTCTATGGCGGCATAGAGGTCGTTCTCGACGGCCTCGGCGAACAAATCGGGTCCCGGCAGGGAGAGCCGGACCGAGCAGCTAAACTCGCGCTCCGGGGCCTTGGCGGAGTCGTGTTCCAACGTTACCCGGGCGCTGGTGGCGCGCGTTTGGAGGTGTTCCAGTTTTGCCATCCGGCTCATAATGTGGTCTTCGATGGCCTTGGTCAGCGTCAGGTTGTGCGTCGAAAGGATCATATTCATGCCCTATGATGCTGCGGGAGAGGCGCAAAATCCAGTCGGAAAACTTGAAAGCGCGCGCACTTTTCATTACCTATGCAAGAGTGCCTGGCGAAATCATTGCGGTTGCCAATCAAAAGGGCGGGGTCGGCAAGACGACCACCGCCGTGAACCTCTCTGCCTGCATCGCGGCGGTTGGCCGGCGCGTGCTCTTGTTCGATCTTGACCCGCAGGCCAATGCGACCAGCGGTATGGGCCTGGACAAAACCCAGGGCGGCAGCGCCTACCGGGTGCTGCTGGGCGAAGGGGCTCTGCTGGAAAAAGTTCGGCCCACCGCCTTCGAGCGGCTCGAGATGATCCCGAGCGAAGTGGACCTGTGCGGCGTCGATATCGAGTTGCCCCGCGCCGAGAACCACCTCCAACAGGTCCTCCGCTCGTTGCAGCCGGTGGTGCAATCCCAGAGGTTCGACGTGATCTTCATCGATTGCCCGCCCTCCCTGGGCATCTTGACTCTCAACGCCTTTGTGGCGGCGGACAGCGTGCTGGTTCCCCTCCAGTGCGAGTACTACGCGCTGGAAGGCATCTCGATGCTCAACCGCGTGATGGCCCAGTTGCACGACAGCGGGGCCAATCCCAGGCTTGAACTCCTGGGCGTGGTCATGACGATGTTCGACGGACGCACGCGGCTCTCCCAGCAGGTCGTCGCCGAGGTGCGGCAGCATTTCGGCCAAAAGGTCTTCCAGACCCTCATTCCCCGGGCCACGCGCCTGGCCGAGGCCCCCAGCTTCGGCAAACCCATTATCCACTACGATAAATACAACGCCGGCGCCGCCGCCTACGAACTCCTGGCCCAGGAGGTCCTGGCTCGACTGGAGTAGTCAGTACACATCCCGCAAGTAACGCCTTTGGTTCTTCAAAAGAGTGACATCCACGTACTCTGCGGCGGCGGCAGGAGAGAGGCCGCCTTGTTCCTGGGCGATTTGGATGAGCGTTTGATGCACGTCTTTGGCCATCCCCCTGGCGTCGCCGCAGACATAGAAATAAGCGCCGTTTTGGAGCCAGGCCCAGAGTTCGGCGGCCTGTTCGCGCAGGCGGTGCTGGACATAGACCTTGTGCGGTTGGTCACGGGAGAAGGCAAGGTCGAGCCGGTGAAGGTTGCCCTGGCGATGCCAGGCAAGCAATTGGTCCCGGTAGAGGAAATCGGTGGCGCGATGCCGTTCCCCAAAGAAGAGCCAATGGCGGCCGGTGGCGCCTTGGGCGATGCGCTGTTCCAGAAAGGCGCGGAACGGGGCAATGCCCGTGCCCGGGCCGCACATGATGATGTCCGCCGCGCCATCGTCGGGCAGATGGAAGGCGCGGGAGGCCTGGACGTAAACCGGTATGCTCTTGGCAAACAGGCCGGCGTGGTCTGCGAGAAAACCTGAAGCCAGCCCTTTTTTTGCGCGGCCGTGGGTGTCGTAACGCACCACGTCGACGCACAGGTGCACTTCGCCCGGGTGGACCAGGGGCGAAGAGGCTATCGAGTAGAGTCGCGGCGCCACGGGCGTGAGCTGCCCCACGAAGGCAGCGGGCGACTCGAACCGCCCCTGGTTAAAGTCCTTCAGGATGTCCACATAATCGCGGGTCTCGATGTATTCAGAGAGCCGGGCGCTGTCGCCGGTGATTTCCATGAGCCGGTTGCGCTGTGGGCCTTGGGGGATGCGCTCGGCCAGGGCGCTCATGACCCTCCGGTTTGCCCGATTGACGATGTAATCCGCCAGCAGGGCCTCTCGAAGCGTCGTGGGGCGGCCCTTGGCATCGCACACGCCCGACTCCGGCTCAAACCCCAGCAGGGCGATGAGTTCCTCAACCAGGGCCGGACCATTGCGCCCGAAGGCGCCCAGCGAATCCCCGGGCGCATAAGTCAAGCCGCTCCCCTCCAGGCTCAGCACAAAATGCCGCGTGTCCTTGAGCGAGCCGGGGCTGGTCAAACGCTCGTGGCCTATCAATTCTGCGACAAATGGGTTGGCCCGGGAATAGGGGCTGGCCGTTGCCGCCGGGCGGTCCAGGAGGGGGTCAGACATGGTTTGCAACATCGTCAGTGTAACTATTCGCTCGCAAACCGCCGAGAATCAAACTGTCAATTAGGCGGCTGTGCATCCGGGCCTGGTTATTGACGCTGGGATGAGGGCTTGCGGGGCAGTTTGTCGTCGGCCATGGCGGCATCATAGACAAAGGCGGCCAGTATGACGGCGGCCTGTTTCAGGTCGTCGGGCAGAACGCGGTCGACGAGGTCCTGGTTGGTATGATGCGTCCGGGTGTCGTAGTCCAAGGGGTCCTGCATGAACTCGAAGCCTGGCAGGCCGATTTCGTCAAAAGAAAGATGGTCGGTGCCGCCGGTATTGGAGGCGGTGATGGTTTCTGCGCCGAGGTCGCGGAACGGTTCGAGCCAGGCGCGGAACAGGGGCCGGACGGCCTCGTTGTTCTGCATGTAGATGCCGCGGATTTTGCCTGCGCCATTATCGAGGTTGAAGTAGGCGGAGAGCTTTTCATACTCCTGGAGGCGCACGAACTTGCGAGTAGAGGAGGAATTGGCGGACGCGGGGCCGGGAGCGGGTCGGGCGTCGGGAGGGTTTCTGTTCGAGGAGGAGAGCCAGGATGGCCGTGGATACTCGCCCATTGAGATGGGATGGGGGCGCTCGGAATCCTTGGGGGAGCGGAGGGGGCCGGCGGGGGCGAGGTTGGCGGCCAGTTGGCTGGCGGATGCGAGATTGGTGGCGGCGGCAGTGGTGATGTTAGTGTAGTAGCCAAAGTGCCCGGCCACGTAGGCCTTGGAGCCAAGCAGGCCCTGCTCTTCGCCGCTCCAGAGGGCGAGGCGGATGGTGCGGCGCGGCTGGAGCTTCAAAGCGGCGATGATGCGGGCGGCTTCCATGGCGGTGACGGCCCCGGCGCCGTTGTCGGTTGCGCCGGTCCCGGCGTGCCAGGAGTCGAGATGGCCGCCGAGCATGACGATTTGGTCTTTGAGGTCGCTGCCTGGGATTTCGGCGATGGTGTTGTAGGCCATGAGGTCGTCGTCGTTGAATTGGACCTGGAGGTCGACGGCCATTTTGAGTTTCTCGCCCTTTTGTATCATGCGCACCAGGCGGTTGTAATCCTCTATGGCGAGCGTGACTTGGGGGGGGATGGCGGGGGCATTGGCGGACCAGGCGCGGGCCGGCCTCGCCCCGGCGTTGGTGCCGCGGCCATCACTGGCGGGAACCGATGCGGCGGCCACCAGGAAAGTCCCTCCGTCGCCCATCATGCTGGGGTTGACCACCAGGGCAACCTGCTCTTTGGCCAGGAAGGACAGGGTGCGGAGTTGGGTTTGGAACCGGACCGGGGCCGGCCTGCGAGGCGCAGGACGGTCGCCCGGGGCGAAAGAGTAGCGGATGGCATTGTCGGCGCCCGCGTTGGCCAACCGGAGCAGGTTGGCTTCCGTGAGGCGAACCGCCAGGGGTTCAAAGCGAGGGGTCACCTCGCGCGGCCGGCCGGCCAGGACGATGGCCCCTTTGAGTTTGCCTTCGTACATTTTGAAATCGGTGTTTGTTCCAGGGTCCAGATAGACCACATCGGCCACCAGGGGTTTGTCCAAGCCGGGGGACCAGGCGGCAGGGCAGCCCAGCAGCGGGATTGTCTGCGGTTCGATGACCTGGGCGGAGAACCGTTTGAGGGTCCAACCGCGTCCGAAGGGTCCCCAGGCCTCCAGGTGGGCGTTGGTCAAACCCCAGCCCGCCATGCGGTCGCGCGTCCACTGGTTTGCCCGCTTGAGACCGGGCGATCCCGTCAGCCGCGGACCAATCACATCGCACAAGCAGCTCAGGGTTTCCATCACCTGCGAATGCTCCATGCCTTCCTCGCGAATGCGGGCAATCGCATCGGCTTGGTCGGCGTTCTTTTCTGCCGAGGCGGTTTCGGCGGACAGGCCCGGGCGGGCCAGGAGCACGGCGGACGCTGCAAGGGACAGACACGCTAAAAAGGTTCGCGCTTTCATGGTCACATTTATTTTGCCGCCGCGCCCGGCTTCGCATTCGGGGCAGGGGGCCGGTAACTCGTCAGGGGCAGGCCGTAATCATAAATGGGAAGACCATTGACCTCCTCCCCCATATCAAGGGCCAGGCAGTCCACCACGTACTTCGTGGCATCGGGAAAAGCGGCCAGTTTGGCGCGGCAATCGGCGAGCTGGGGACGCAGGCTCGCAAGCTGCGCCTTGGCTTGGTTTTCGACCAGGCGCAATTGGCGGATCTGGACGGCAAGAGGGCGTGAATGCTGACTGTTGGGGCCGAGCTCCCGCAAGCGCATGGCCGCCGCGCTGAGGGCGTTCGACAGGACCTGGCTCTGATCATGCAATGCCTTGGACTGAGCGGCGACTTCCGAGAATTGCTCGAGTTCGGAGACCGGCGGGTGTCTGAGGGCAAGCTTGACCTGGCCGTTTGCGGAGGCGCGCGCTTTGGCGGCGGCACGGCCTCGAGTCGCAGGAGGGTCCAGGCGTCCCTCGACGGTCCATCCCCAGCCGTTGGTGGCAACGACTGCGCCGGTGAGATGGGCCCAGGCGTAGAGGGGACGGTCCCCGTGGCGATTGGTCCACCATCGGAAGAGCGGCTCCAAATCGACGGTTTGTCCCGCGATGAGCCGCTTGGGGTCTTTAAGCGGATTGGCCTGGACAGCGCAGATGGCCAACCACGCCAGCCCGGAGAGACAACAAAACGTCAGAGCGAATCGGGCTCGCATCATCCACACCATACTCCTGTCGCTCACGGTGTTGTCAAGCCTTCAAGACCGACCCCTCGACCCAGCGCCGCGGCCAGTGACAAAGTGCTCCGCAAACCATTGCAGGAGACTCTTAGGTCGTCTCCTACGGTGGCAGAGACTCCTTACGTCGTCTCCTACGGTGGCAGAGACTCCTTACGTCGTCTCCTACGGTGGCAGAGACTCCTTACGTCGTCTCCTACAGTGGCAGAGACTCCTTACGTAGTCTGCTACAGTGGCAGAGACTCCTTACGTCGTCTCCTACAAGTGGCAGAGACTCCTTACGTCCACTCCGACAATGGTCTGGCCGCCGGAATGCGCTGAATGAATTCGCTGGCTTTGACGTAAAGGTCCTCGAATACTGGCTCTGCTGAGCCGGCCTGTCCTGTTTATGAGCACAACCCTGGATATGAACCTGCCCATTCTGGAAGCCATCAAACCGGAATGCACCACCCGGCTCTTTGGTCTGCGCGGCGGCCAGATCAAGGTCCCGGACTTCGACCCGGACCACTTGCTGTTCCACGTTGTCATCGCGCCGGACGGCTCGAGGCAATTGCGGGCCATCACGCCGCAGGAGGCGGGCGGGCGGATTCCCGGCAATCCGTATGACCTGCTGGCGCGCGTGCGGCGGCAGTGCGCCGCCTTTCCGCTCTCCTTCCCGCGCCAGCATACCGATGCCCAGGGTCATGCCTGGGACTTGGTCTGCAAGGGCACGCTCACGGTAGCCGACGCCAGGCGGTTCGCCGAGCGGGGCCTGGGTCTCGTCTCGGTGGGCGCCCCGCTGCGGCGGGACCGATTGGGCGCCTGGCTGGCGCAGGACTTTGGCCAGGCGGTACAGGACTCTGTGCGGGCCGAACTGAGCAAACAACCGCTGGAGGCCTTGCGCGAGAAAAACGTCCTGCCGGGCGAGTGGTGGTCAAAACGATTTGCCCCGTGCTTGGAGCGGTTCGGTCTGCAACTGGCGGACCTTGAGGTGCGATGGGAGAGCGCCGAGTCGAGCCGGGCAGAACAGGCCGCGCGCGACCGCCAGGCGCAGGCTCGAGTCTCCGAGCAGGTGGAGGCGCAAGACGTCCAGCGCCTCGAACAAGCCCGGCGCGAGGGGGAACTGGCTCGATGCATCGAGGAAATCGACGCCGCGGAAATCGACCGCAAAGGCGACCTCAAGCTCAAGGGCTTGGCCAGCCAGGCCCGTCTGGACCAGGTGGAAGAAGAGTTCAAGCAGCGGCGCCTCCAGGCCGAGCAGAAGTACCGCGAGGCCCAACTGGCGGGAGAGATACGACTGCAGGACCTTCAACGCGACAGCGAGAAACGCGCCCTCGAGCACGAGCAGGAGATGATTACCTTGCGGGGAAGGGCCGCCCAGCAGCATCGCCAGCAAGCCGAATCGCAAGAGCGCATCGAGCAGGAAGCCGGGCGCAAGGCCGACATTGAAGCCAGGAAACTCGAGGCGGAGTTGGCCCAAGCGGAGGAAACGGCCAGGCAGGCGGCGGCGGCCACGGCCGAACAACGCGAGTTGGCGGAACTCAGGGTTGAACGGTTGCGCCTTGAGAAGGACCAGGCCGAGCACGGCGTCAAAACCGCCTCCGAGCGGGCGAAGGCCGCCGAGCTCGAACGCCAGAGAGCCGAGCTGGCCGTGCAGCAGGCCCAGGAAGATTTGCAGGGCGCGCAAGAACAGCGCCGCCAGGCGGAGCGTTCGTACCAGGCCCAGGCCCAGGCCCTGGGAGACGTGAAGGAGGAGTTGAAGAAGCTATTCGGCGGGTTCACCAGCGAGGTCCTGACGGGCCTGTTCCAGCGCGATCAAAGGGCTGCCTACAACGCGGCCGGCTCGATTACCGCTCACGGTTTCAGCGCGCAACAGCTTTTGGCCGTGGGCATTAACACGCCGCTGGACTTCATCGAGCGCCTGCAGGATTCGACGGTGCAGGTCCGCAAGAACAACCTCAAGCGCAAACGTTACTCGACCCGCGACATCCTCACCGGACCGGCAAGAGAGGTGGAGTTCGACACGCAGTTTGTCCACGAAAAGGTCGATTTCGAGTTTGCCAGCCCCCGTTCGGGCTATGTCACCGTTATCAACCCGGGGACCAGCGGGAAGTTCTGGCTGCATGTGCCCAATGCCCATTGTCCCATGCCGCGCATCGAGGGAGGCCGCACTTACCAGGTGCCCGGTCCCGAATTGCTTCCCGAAGACAAACTTGAGGCGGCCGGCCTGGCTTTCTACGAGAGCGGCCCGGCGGGGTGGGAATACATCGTGGTCATCGTCTCGGACGAACCGTTGATGGAAGCCGCCGTCTTGGGCCGCTCCCGTGAACAGGCGCCCGCCATCGAGCTTTCCCCGGCGGAGCTCCAGGGCGCCCTGGACCGCCTCGAGCGAATGGGGCGCGGCCAATGGGCGGCGGGCGTGGCCAGATTTCGGGTAGAGCCGCCACCCTGAAAAGTCGTCCAAAAAACCCCGCCGGCATAAGACCTAAAGGTGTCCTGGGTTGGCAGTGCGGGGATGGTCGCGCGCCGGATTGCGCGCCGCTGAATGGTTTTTTCGGTCTCTTCGTATGGAGGTGTGGCGCTCGGACCGCTCACGGGGGGCGAGGGCAGTTTGGCGGAGCCGGGGGTGGTGACGGTTATAGAGACGCAGGTTTTAATCGAGAAAGGTCCCGTTATGTTTCGACTTTACCGATGGCTGGTTGGTTTCTTGACTTTGGCCGGGTCGCTGGCGCTTGTCTTCTGGCTGTTGTGGCTGGGCTGGACTCACTTTGGGCCGCGCAAGCCCCAGCTCAGCGCCTTGCGTCGGCAAGTGGCCGAGCAGGTGGTCCCGTCCGTGCTCGAAGACCTGCGCAAGAACAAGGGTTCGCTCCGGAGCGTCGCTTTTCTGCACCTGGTCAATGACCCGGCGGATTACGTCACCGACCAACTTCGAGCCAACATCGAACAATCTGGCGTTGTGGACCTGCTGGATGAGCGGGTGGGCGAAAAGGTGGCGCGCGCGCTCCACTTGCGCATTGCCTCGGTCGGGGAACTCGAGGCCGCCGCGCGGGAAGGCCGGGGATTGGGCGCGCAGGGGGTCATTTTCGGCAAGGTCAACTCGTTCGAGTCCTACCCGGGCGGGGCGAAGATGGACCTCGAGCTTAGCCTCGCCGAGGTGGCGGGGCCCAAGGTGCTCTTCAGCAGGCGTTACAGCAAGGAGGTCCCGAGCGGCCCGTTTGCGCCCGCGGCCGTCCCGGAGAGCGCAAGCCACATCGGGGGCTTGGAACGTTTGCTGGCGTGGGGCGTGATGGTGCTGCTGTTGCCGGTCTTCACGGTCTCGTTCATTCGCGCGATGGTGCGCAAGGAATCCAACCGCGCCAACGCCTTCACCCTGGGCGTTTATACCGCCGCCGATGCTTTGCTGGCCTGTCTGCTGCTGGGGGCCGGCCTGACTTCCTGGCTCTCGGCCCTGCTTTTTGCGCTGGTTGTCGGCATGGCCTTTGCCTACAATGTGTTCATCATGACCTTTGCATTGAAAATGGAACAGTGAATCAGCATTGGCCGCCGCCGCACAAAGAAAGGAACCCCATGGAACATTTCAATGACCTCCTCAGTTCGATCGCTTCGCGCTTGAGGCAGGGCCTCGGCCTGCAGCCCTCCGAGCAGCGGCAACTCGAGGCCTGGAAGGCCAAGTACGCCCAGGACAAGGCCGACAACCAGGACCGGCTGGAATCCGTCAAGGACGAGGTTCGGCAACTCGAGGCGCGCATCCTTCAGAAGAAGGCCAAGTTCGATCAATCCCATGGGCCGGTGCAGAAGATCCTCGGCGCGGAAATCGAGCAGGCCTTTCGCGAACTGGACCGCAAGGAGAAGCAGGTCAAGATCATCGTGGACGGTATCGAAGCGGTTTCCATTGCCCTGGATAAGATTAAGGAACTGGAGCACGCCAAGGCCCACCGTTTAAAGGAGGGCGAGCTGGATCAAGCCGCCGTTTTGGCCGAGGATGCCATCGAAGAGAACAAACAGGTTCTCGACGCCCTGAAGGACCTCCAGAAACTTGAACATGGCGGCCTGGAGACCGAGCCGGTGGACGTCGAAAAACGTATGCGCCAAATGACCGGCGCGGCTGAGAGGGACACCGGCTTGTCTGAGAAAACGCTGGAACGCCTCAAACAACTGGAAAAGCAAACGGAGGGGTAGGCATCGGCGTCCAATTTGACAATCAACTGATAACTCCCGAACCGAAAGGAAACAAGACCTATGGCAATTGGTGACCTCTTCAAGTCCAAGCAAGAACGCGAGCGCGACGCCCGGGGCAAGCGGCGCAAGGCCTTCCGCGAGGCCGAAAACGCAGTGGATGCCGTCAAGGACCGGGTCAAGAAACTCAAGGGCGAGCGGGACAAGGCCTGGAGCGAGGCCCGAGTGTATCTGAAGGACGGCCAAAAGGCCGCCTCGCAGCGGTGCCTCCAGACGGTCCGCGCCAGCGAGGTCATGATGGCCAAGCTCGAGACCAAGAAATGGGTCTTCGAGCAACTCCTCACCAAGCTGGACATGGCCAAGACCGACCAGGAGTTCTCCGGCGCACTCGGCGCCATCAACGCCGTGATCAAGATTGACCCCGACGCGGTCGCGGACGTGCTCGGCGAGGTCGAAGACAAGCTCGGCGACCAGGTGGACACCGACAAGGTCTGGGAGAAAATGCACGAAAAGGAAATGGAGGGCGCCAGCAGCCAGATGACCGACTCCGTGCCCAGCGTGGACCAGATGTTCCAGGACCTCGAGGGGGAAGTCGCGGCGGAGATCGGCGAGGAACGGCCGGCCACCGGCAAAGTGACCCCCGCCAAAGATGGCGGACTCAAAGAGGACATCGGCGAGGGCCGCCGCCGCCTCAAGGACCTCCTGGAGGGTGAGAAGTGAGCTTCATCGCCGACAAGAAACGCGAGCACGAGTCCGTGGCAGGGGCGGCGTTGGCCGAGAAGGACTATGCCAAGGCGTTCTTTCACACGGCCAAGGCCGCCGATTTTGGCCTCCGGCTCGCCGAGCAAAGCGAGGGTCTCATCGCGCGGCGTTACGTCGAGGATGCCTTCGAGCTCATCGAAATCGCCGGCAGGCTCAAGGCCAAGGCCCAGACCCAGGACCGGCAATCGGTGGACAAGGTCCTCAAGGAGACGTCCGGCGGGGCAGCGGAGGATGCCGCCGCCGCAGGCTGGGTTTTGCAGGAGAAACCGACGGCAAAACTGGCCGACGTGGCGGGCCTGGATGAGGTCAAGGAGACCCTCAGGGAGAAGGTCCTTCTGCCGTTCCAAAGGCCCGAGGTCTTCCAGCGGTTCAAGGCCAAGTCAGGCGCCGGGGTGCTGATGTACGGTCCGCCTGGCAACGGCAAGACCTTCATCGCCAAGGCCATTGCCGGCGAACTGGACGCCGCGTTCTTCCCCGTCAACGCCTCCCAGATCAAAGACAAGTACGTGGGCGAGAGCGAAAAGAACATGCAACGGCTCTTCGACGAAGCTCGCAAACACGAGCGCGCCGTCATTTTCATTGACGAAGCCGAGCACCTGCTCTCCAGGCGCGGCAACCGCAAGATCGGCGTGGTGACCCAGTTCCTGATGCTGGCTGACGGCCTGGTGGAAAACAAGAACTGCCTGTTGCTCCTGGCGGCCACCAACAAGCCCTGGAGCCTGGACGAAGCCGTCGAGCGGCCCGGCCGCCTCGGCACGCACATCTACGTAGGACCGCCCGACGCCAAGGCCCGCGAAGCCATCCTCGCCTACAATATGCGCGGGGCGCCCGTGGGCAGCGACGTGGTCTTCGCCGGCATTGCGGCGCGCACCGAGGGCTACAGCGGTGCGGACCTGGCGGAAACCTGCGATGCGGCCAAGATGCTCGCCATCAAACGCCAATTGAACAGCGGCAGCGCCGAGCAAGTCACCGCCGCGGATTTCGCCGCCGCCCTCGAGCGGGTCAAACCCTCGGTCACCGAGGCGCACGTCAGGCAGTACGTGGAATGGCAAACATCGGGGCAAAGGCCGCCGGACGCGGCTGGGGAGGAGGATTGAGGCGTGGAGCGCGGGCAAAGTCGCCACGCCCCAGCGCACGACCCTATAAAAACAGAGACAGGTTATGAAACAAGCGGCATTGCTGGTCGGAATCAATCGCTACGAGGATGACTCCATCGTCAACCTGGCTTACGCCGAACAGGACGCCCTCGAGCTTTACGCCTTCCTGAAGCGGACGGCCCTTTACGATGAAGTCCACCACGTGCCGGCCTCCGAGGCCAACGAAGACCGAATCCTGGATGCCGCCGCCCGCCTGACCAAACATCTGAGACCAGGGGACCTTTTCCTGTTCTACTTCGCCGGCCACGGCGTCCAACATCACGGACGGCACCTGCTGTTGTGCCCGCAGGTGCGGTTCCACCGCCTCGAGTTCGGCCATCACACGGTTCCGGTGGATTTGCTCAAGAGGGAGACGGGCCGGCCGGGGGTGTCGCGCGTGTTTGTCCTGGACGCCTGCCGCGGAAACCTCCTCGCGGGTCGTGAAGGCCCGGCGCAGGGGTTCCGGGGCGTGCGCGGCCTGCGCGATATTGTCTCCTCGTCCCCGCCCCAGGAAGGCCCGCTGTCGATTCTTTGTTCCTGCGACGAGGGGCGGCAAGCCCAGGAATTGCCGCACCTCGAGCAAGGGCTGTTCAGCCGCGCCTTGCTCGAGGAGTTCGAGAGCGCGGCTCGAGGGGGCGGAGAACTGAGATTGGACGACCGCCTCGAACAGGCCCTGTGCGAGCGAATGTCCCGTTTGGCCCGCGACCACGATCTGCCCCTGCTGGACCAGCGGCCGTGGATACAACGCAGCGGAGAGGCGCCAGCCCTCCTTTGCGGCCGGCACAAGGACCTGCCGGCTCCGGACCTTTTGCCTGCGCAAGCTGGAATTCCCAGCCCGCCCCCCGCGCTGCCGGGCCGGCCGGAAAAGCCGCCGGAAATTCGTAAGCCCGACGAGGGCCGTTTGGCCGAGTCGCAGAGCGCGCCGGCCGTGCAAGCGACAATCAATACAGAGACTCCTCGCGTCGTCTCCGACAAAGAGGGGCTGCCGGGCCGGCCACCTGCTCAGGAGGCGACCAAGGGCCCTGGCGTTGAATCGAGGCCCGCGGCGAGAAACCCGGTCATCGCCGGTGAAGGTCCCCAACCCAGCCCCCGGATTGGCGCCGGGCCCGCGCGGGACAATGCGAAGGCGGAGCCCGCCCGGCTTGCACGGCTGACGGTTCGCAGCGAAAGGCGGTGGCTTGAAGAGGAAGCGGTCTATTCGGTGTTGGTGGACGGCGTTGAAGCCGGCCGCATCGGCAACGGCGCAGTGAGCTCTTTCTCCCTGAGTCCGGGCCGTCACACGCTGGCGGTGGGCTATTCCCGCTATTCGCGGGCGTGGCGAAGGTATCTTTCCCGCAAGACGCTCGACGTATCGGCGGCCCCGATCGATCTGGATTTGGGCCCGGGCATCGAGCAGGTGGTCGATTGCGACGTAAACGAGTTGTCCTGGCTTTTGGCCGTCCCCGGCCTGCACGTGATATTGATGCTCCTGATCGAGTTCACCCCCTGCCGCTGGCTGCAACTTCGCCGGACCGCCACGTGCCTCCCCGTGCCCGCGCAGCCGGCGGCGGAAGTTCCTCCTCCCCTGCCGGCACACCACGGTTCGGCCCCATACGACCGGCCGCCTGTGCCACCCGCGCCGCCTCGTCCCCTGCCGCCAAACCAGGCGCCAGCCCCGCCTGCCCTCGCGCTCAAGGCACATCGCGCCGGCACGATCCTTGCCTTGGGCATTCTCGGCTTTTTTACCTTCGGTTTGGCTGGCATCAGTGCCTGGGTCGAAGGCACCAAGGACCTCCAGGAGATGAGGGCCAGGACCATGGACCCGAGTGGATGGCGCTTGACGGCAAAAGGCCGGAATCTGGGCATCCTGGCCACCATCCTGTGGGCGGTCATAATACTGCACAAGCTCGGGATGCACCGATTTCGATTCTGAATTCCGTAAGATTGCGCACTCAACCGAACAGCGACTCAGATTATGGCGCCTGAACTCCCGGATTCAAAAGGCGGCTCCCGTCCCTTTGTCGAACCATGCGCTCCAGAGGCCATCGGCGGGCCGGCCACTGGCAGCCCAAGGCTGCTGCCGCGCCAGGAAAGCCAGTGGACTGAGCCGGGCTTTCTTCGGGTTCTCCGGCAGGAGGGACGCGACCGCGAAGGACGGCTTCTGGCGGCAGGCACGGCTGTCCTTGGGCACCCTTCCGAGCCGGAGGTTTTTTGCGAGGACACTCCCGCCAGGCGCAAGGAGTTCCTGGACCTGGATTGCGCCTGGTCGGAACCCGCGCGGCAGGGAATCTGGTTCCCGAAACCGGCGGCCCTGCCCGCCGAGTTGAACGCGCGCTTTGACGAGTTGCGTTCCTTCAAGCGCACATACCTGGCGGCGATTGAGGAGAACCTGGCCTCTTCGCGCGGGCGCCCGTTCCCGTTCGTCCGTGTGCCGAAGTGGTTTCACGCCCTGCCTTATGAATGGGAACCGAAAGTCAAGCGCGTCGAGCCCTGCGCCGGCCTGACGGATGGGTTCTTTGAGATTGCCAGGAAGCAGTCTGGCGCGCGCCCCGACCTCAATTGGCCGGCAGAGTGGGTGGCGCAGTTCAAGGAGTTGAATGCGGTCAAGGTCTATTGCTTATCCGGCTTTGCCTCGAAGGCGCATGTAGTGGCGGCCTTTGTGACCAGGTTCCATTTCCAGCGCCAGGGCATGCCCGAGGCGCTCCCGCTTGATCAAGCCTGGTTTGCCGCCCTCGAAGACGCCTACAATCGATGGATGGCGGCACAGGCCAATGGCCGGCCGAACTTCACGTTTTTTGCGATCGGCATGGGCGGCGCCCCGGCCGGACCTATGGAGAATGTGACAGCCGGCGGCCACTGGGCAGTGCTGGCTTGGCCTGGGCCGGATGGAAGATGGACCAGCCCGGAGCTGGAGAAATTCCCACGCCGCCTCTCGTTGCGGGATTTTCTGGAACGTCTGCTCCCGGAGACTCAAGAACAGCGCCTCTGCCGGGTCAAGGAGTGCGTGGACGGGTTGCTCATCGAGGGGGGGAACGTCACAGTGGAGCGCGTGAAACGGGAAACCGGTTACCGCCGCTCTGCGGTGCGCGACGCCTTCTTCCAGCTCCAGAAGGGCGCTTGCGACCTCTATCGCCTTTGGAGGAAGGACGACGAATTGGCCATCCGCAAGGCGGCCAAGGGCGAGCCCGTGAGAATCGCATCGGCCTCCTTCGGCAGGAGATTCCTGCGCCGCCACTTCCTCGGCATAATCGGCGTCGCAGTAGGCTCCGCCCTGGGCCTGCTTGCGGGCTGGCTGGCAACGCAACTGGGTCTGACCGGCTACGTCGGTTTTATGCTCGGCCTGCTGATCGCATACGCGGGGAGTTGCGCCCAAAACGAGATGAACCGCCGCGCCGATATGCAGAAAGAGTGGGGATGAGTCCTGAACCGTCACCAAGCACGATTTTCCCCCGAACTGACTGGGAGGCCCTGGGCCGGCCGATCGAGGGGGATGCGGCGCCTCTGGACCGCCTTATCCGCCTTTATTGGCGGCCTTTGAAGGTCTTCCTGGCTTCGACTTTTCCGGGCCTTAAGGAGGACCAGGCGGACCTGTTTCTGCAGGATTTTGCCGAGGACAAGCTGCTCAAGGCGGGCTGGCTCCAGCGGGCCGAGCGGCAGCGCGGACGATTTCGCGAGTTCCTCAAGACGAGTTTGCGCAACTTCGTCCTGGACCGCCTGAGCCGGGCGGACGTGAAGAACGCGCCGGTTTCGCTGGAAGCGATTGAAGAGCAATTGCCCCAGCCCGAGGCCGGAGCGGAGGAGTTCGACCTGGAGTGGGCGCGCGTGGTGCTCGCCCAGACCTTGCGGCGGATGGAGGACGATTGCCGGGACCCGGCCGGGAACCAGCCCCGGCGCAGCCATATCTGGGAGCTATTCCGCTTGCGCCTCCTGGAGCCGCTCTTCCACGATGCGGCCCAGACGCCTTACGAGCGGTTGATCGCCCGGTTCGGGCTGAAGTCGCCACTCGAGGCCTCGAATATGCTGCTGAGCGCCAAACGGATTTTCAAAGCGCACCTGCTCCAGGTCATCCGTGAATACACCGAACAGGATGACGCCGCGGCGGAGGAAATCCGCCGCCTGGAGGAGTTCCTGGCCCGGTTGGCGAAGCACAGTTGAATTGGCGCCCGTTGGTTAGTGTGCTGTTCGCGGACACCACGCTAGCGCGGCTTTGCGCAGTTCTTCAACGAAGACGGCGAGCGGCTTGTCCTCCGCCCGATTGGCGGGACGGCCGACGGCGATGCACAGCGGTTCAGGCGCGGCGGAGAGCGTTTTGAGCCGCACGTGCCTTGGCAGGAGACGCGCCGTTCGTGTGGCGACGATGGCTACTCCCAGCCCCGACTCCACGGCGGCCATCAGGCTGTCCACGCCGTCATATTCGCCCGCGATTCCTGGCCGCTGCCGGTGCTCACGCAGCCACCCGGAGATGATGTCCCAATACTCCGGGTAATCGCGCCGGCAAAAGACGAGCAAGGGTTCGCGGGCGACCTCGGCGGGCGTCACCCGCGGCCGCCGGGCGAGCGGATGATTCCGGTTGACAGCAAGCTGCCACGGTGTGCGCACCAGCGGCGTCCATTTCAATCCGCGCGTTTCGCGCTGTTGCCCGACGCCCAGGGCGACATCCAGTGTGTTGTTTTCCAGTCCGGCGAGCATTTCGGCGCTCGACAAGTCGAATAGCTCCACGCGGGCGTTGGGATGGGTCTGGGTAAAGTTCTGCACGCTGGCAGACAACATCCCGGCCGCGAGCGAGGGCGCGTAACCGACGCGCAAGCGCGGCCCGCGACCCGCCAGGCGCACCCGTTCGAGCGCCAACTCGGCGTGCTGGAGCAGCTCGCGGGCTTCGCCGAGCAGTGCTTCACCGGCGGGCGTGAGCCGGATGGAGTGGGCTTGGCGCTCGAGCAGGCACTGGCCGATCTCGTCCTCCAGCGCCTTGATCTGGCGGCTCAAGGCCGGCTGAGTCAGGAAAATCTTCTTCGCGGCGCGGCTGATGTTGCCTTCCTGAGCCACGGCCACGAAGTAACGAAGTTGTCGCAGTTCCATGCCCGGCAGCATAACCGAAAGGCAGTCTCAGGCCAATAACCCGGCGCTGGCCGCCCGCGCGAAACGCGGCTGATTTGTTTTCAACCCGCCAGGAATATGTTGCGCACGGCATCAATGAAGGCGTGGACTATCGCCGGAACGCCAAGGTTGCCGCTGCGCCGCCAGCCCTCCCCCAAAAAGACACCCACCACCACGTGTCCCGCCACCACCCTGAGCAGGAGCGCGATGAACTGTCCGACGCCGGTTGAGCTCAGGAGCGGCAAGTGCCACAGCCCCCACAGCGCCGAGACATAGATGGCAGAGGGCAGGGGACGCGATTCACCCGCGTGGTACACGTGCGAGTCCAAGGCGCCCCGGAAGACCACTTCCTCCAGCACGAAGCAAACCGGCACGTAGAGCGCGAAATCCACGGCGCCGGAGGCCACCCGGCGCCAGGGGACGGCCAACGAACCGTGGAGCATAAAGGCGGCCGTCAGGACGGTAACGCAGCCTACAAACCCAGCGGTCATCAAGCAGTAGCAGAGTGACCGGACAGAGGCTCGGTTGAAATGGCAAAGCGCGAAGCCGGCGCCGAGCGCGCCCACGGCGCAGGCCACATACCACAGGATGACCGGCCAAGCGGCAGACCGAGCTTGGGTCATGAGCTTTGCGCAGGGCAGCGCGGCCCAAACCACCCCAACGAGCAATCCCAGCCAGCCGGGGCGAAAGCCAGTGCTCTCGCGCAGCCACAGGCTGGACAGAGGCTGCCGCCGGACGCCCAACTGG
>Ga0326727_10001558_pt1 | contig 83742 bp, 87 predicted proteins | sample MB2enrmetagenome_FD_207643 | JGI IMG/M metagenome (GOLD analysis project Ga0326727, IMG submission 207643) | Lab enriched peat soil microbial communities from McLean, Ithaca, NY, United States - MB29MY | ecosystem: Environmental > Terrestrial > Soil > Wetlands > Peat | place: USA: New York... | reverse complement strand
CACGAACTCCTCGTTCAGCCTCCGGCTGCAGTACTCCCTGACGGTATACTCGCGTATCCCGAGTGTTTCCGCCGCCTCTTTCTGCGTGAAGGTCTTGGGCCGCATTGCCAAGGACGCCAGGTAGACCGATCCTGCTGCGACTGTCCTTGGGTTGAAGCCATTGGGTTCCGTTCCTGAGGCTGCGAGCTCCTTCGCGCGCTCGAAGAGGGTCGTGAAGTACTCCTTCGGGTCTGCTTCGGCCCTCCTGAGCCGTTCAGTGACCCTCCCGCTCGATTGGAGCCTCACGATGGCGGCTCTCACGAAGTCCTCCTTGCTTGGATGGGGGAGATGCATCCCGGACTCGAGGCCTATCTTCAGCAGGTCAGACTTGCGTACCCTGTATCCTGCGTCCGTGTAGGCCTTCAGGACCTCCCTGTGGCTGATGTGCACGATTGCCGCCGACCTGCACGCGTAGAGGAGGGAGTAGGCCGATATCGAGGGGATCGTGGCTTCGTAGGACTCCCTTTGGATGAGGAGCCTCCTCGCCGTGATGTCTGCGCTCTGCGCGATGCTCTTGGGGAGGGCCAGCCTCTCGGCTATCCTGTTCGTCAGCATCGAGCATGTCGGCATCGGTCCGCCTCGACCGACGATGTTCGGCATCAGCTTGGCCCAGCCAAAGGCGGGACCCTTCAGAGAGGAGGCGCTCTCCGTGTCCGCGACTATGTACGAGCCAAGGGGCTCGCTCTTGCTCACGGATGGCGCCGTCGACCCGTCCTCGCGCGTGTAGTCCGCCCTGCTCACGACGATCCCGCAATACGAGCAGGTCAGCTCCGTTCGTTCCTCTCCCGCGTAGACGAGGCCTTCCCTGCACTCCGGGCACCTGCCCAGGATGCTGTACTCCTCGTATGCGGCCAGCTTCGTCCGTCCACTCTTCAGAATTCCTTGAACCCCTTGCATGTTTTTCGGTCTCCTGCCTTTCGTCCTGGAATGCTCCCGGTGGTTCTACGACCGGCGAAAGCGCTCCAGCTTCTCGTGCTCGATGCCGCCGATGATCTCAGGAGGGAATGGCGGACAGCAGAGGCTTCACAGAATCCTCGTTCAGGATCGCATGGGCGCATAATAATTGGCCCGACGTGATCTGTCTAGCCGGTCCTCAAGTCGCAGCTTTGTTACTGCCCAGTGGTTGGGTAGAAACTATTGAATCGGGCTGCGGCCCGGACCGGTCAAGGAACGGGGGTGAAGCTCCCGCTTCCGTCATCCTCCTGAAGGCCGATGGAGGAGAAGTTGTTTCGCATCCTTCTGGGTGGACTGATGGCAACTGTATGCCCAGAGGATGGCCGTTGGACCCGGATACTTCCGTCCGGATGGGAAACGGTCAACCAAAGACTGCCCTCATCGTCATGTCGATGAATCGGATGAGGCGTCACGGGTATCCAGTTTTCTCTCGCTACGGCTTACGAACAATGGCGTTCGATGGCACACGCTAGTGTCGAAACTTCAGATGCATGCCGGGATCAGAGAGAAAGATAGAATACAACGTCTGAGGCTTTGTCAGTATTTAACACGGACCGGGAAGGTTGCCATTCTCGGCACGGATTTTGGCAACCCTGCGGTCCAAATGGCAACCCTGGAGGGCGATTTGGCAACCCTGAGCATCATTTTGGCAACCCTCGCGGGGAAACTTGGCAACCCTGATGGCAACCTTGCAATAACTGGCAGTATGACGTTGCCACGATTCATTCGGACAAAGGCTTACATCAATCTACGCTCGAATGCAAATCATGCGCAGAATCGTGGGGGAGATGGCGCTGCTGGCTGGTGGAGTGCTCCTCGGTATTGTGCTCATCTCCATCACCACTCTAAACTCGGGCGTCGGCCATCCATTCGGGTCGGTGACATGGGGCTACCCGTGGGTTTGGCGCTGGGCTGCCTCGGCCAGTCCTGGGTACACCAACCTCGTCGTTCTCTACGAAGATGTTGGATTCTGGTTGGTGCTCTCGGTCGCCGTCGCCGAGGTGCCGGTTCGCATCGCCGCTCTCTCAATCAGCCGGAGTTTGCGGAGGTCAAACGATCAAGGCATCCATCGACTGAACGGCCAAGTCTCCCGAGGCTTGCTCGTCGTGGCTTCGGCCATCATCATGGCGGCCCTGCTCATCTCGGCGAGCATGTTCGTAGGGGTAGGGCAGACAACTACGACGGAGACCGTGACCACGACCGATACCCTGACGACGACTTCGACCGTCGTCGCGACCCCTGTGTCCGTGACCACCACTTCATGCGCCGTTTCAGGGCCTACCATGGGGGTTGTGATCCACGTTCTGGCCAATAACTACACGGGAAACGGGGTTTCGGTGATTCCTGTGGTCGGTGCCAAGGTAAGCGGGCAGGCCGTCGGGTACTGCAACAACGCTCTCCAACAATCGACCCTCCAGCCGACCACCACCAACTCGAGCGGATGGGCCAGCCTGCTCGACGGTCAGTTCGGCCTCTACAACCTGCAGGTCGCCTATGCTCTGACCCTCGTCTTCAATCTGTCCATCGTGACGATGCCGACTTCCGTCACCTATGTTACATTCAACATCTCCACGGGGAACATGACTACGCACTTCTGCGAGTTCAGCGACTGCAGGACAGGTACAGGGTAGTCGGCCTGTCGAGATACCTCGGCTCACTGACAACGTTTTCGTTAAGAGCAGTTGAGTCCAGACAAGGCGATGAACCCCGGTGCAGCCATCTTCCTGTACCTCCCCGTGCCCTATTGGGGTGCATTCGTCCTGCTTCTGTACAGGCACGACCTGTCGAGGCTGACCCATCCAGTCAGGGACGACGGCAGCCTGAGGAACTGGTGGTCGGTTCTGACATACTTGGGCATCCTCGACGCAGGGACGCAGAGGCCGAGCAGGAGGAATGAAATCCTTCCCTACGTCGTCTATCTCTCGATCTCAGCAGGTGCTAGCCTGTCGTGGACCTTCAGGATATTCCCGCTCGTTTGGTACTACCTAATCATCGTCCAGGGGATCTCGGGCATCGTCCTCACGGCCGCGACCATGCAGTACCTCGGGACCCCTCCGAGGAGGCCCTACGTGGACGTGCTCCGGTATCCGCGGCTCGGGTCGAGGATAAGGCATCTCGGTAAGATTCCAGAGGTCACGCGAGAGCGTGAGCCGACCAAGGAACCTGAGGTGGGTGCCAAATGACCTCAAATCAGGCCCGAAAGGAGAAGGACGCCAAGAAACGGGTCCGCTTCTTCAACGTCTCCCCTAGGAACGGCATCGTCATGTCGACCCCCTCGTACCCGGAGAAACAGGCCTTCGTCGCCCACCTCATCCGCGCCCTCGAGACGTCGAACCCCGACTTCGCCTGGGTCCAGTTCCTCTTCGTCAGCTCTAACTACGGCGCCGACCTGATTCGGCTCAAGAACTCGATGCACCGGGCCAAGACCGCTATCGAGCAGCCCTCACTTGACCTCGTCAGCGGGGAGGAGCAGGACAGGAGGCAGCTCTACCGGGACTACTACAGGCGAGCGGACTCGAGGATGAAGAAAGTGGATGAAATCGTGACTAAACCCACGATCACGATGGCTATCCAGGGGATGTGGGTGAGCGAGGAACCGGACTCTGTCTACGCCCTCCCGTTCGACCACTGCTCGGACGAGCACGACAGCCTGGCGATATTACGGTGCCGCGACCCGAGGATGCTCCTCGAGCTCGTCGACCGGAGGATGGTCGCCAATATCTCGGAATACTTCGACCGATACACCAGATCAAGGCTCGAGGCGCCCTCGTTCCTCGTCACGCCGGAGGAGCTGCAATCGTACGTCCACCTTCCCGCCGGGGAGACGGCCGCGTCCCTCCGCTCGTTGGAAGGCGGGACCTCGACCCGGGCGTTCATCCTGGCCCGTATCGCAGGGGAAAAGGCGACTTCCGGCAGCGGCGATGACATCTCGTCGGAGCTGGTGAGGCTCGTGAAGGTGCCGAAGAACGAGAAGGTCCTGGAGGACGCGTCGGTCCAGCCTCTCGCCCACCTCGCGGCTCCGACGGTGAGGACGTTCGAGCTGGTCTACTCAGGCGGGAAGACCGAGGTGCTTCTCTCAGCGGAGACTGTCGAGGATATGAGAAATTACGCGAACCTGCTCGGCTTGGTGTACGGAGGGATGAAGCTGGAGAAGACTGACGCCACTCCCGCCTTTCTAGGAGGCTTGCCGTCAATTGTCGGCCTTAGCCGACAGATTGCAGCTGCATCAACCCCTTCATGACTGACAAAGACGTTGTCTAGGAAGCGGGAGGCAGGCTTTCCGAATCCACGTTCCAGTAGCTCATTATCCTCCGTCCCCAGACCGCCGCGACGGTAGCCGAGACCGAGAACACTACCATCAGGTAGCCGTCCGCAGATATCAGTGGGGCAGCTTGCTGCACTCCGGAGTACATCACGAGGAGCCCCCAACCCATCAAGGGCAGGCTGGCCAGGACGGTAACCCTTCGGAATCCAAGGAGGGCGATGGTGGCCGCGATAATCGGCAGGATGAAGAAGAGCAGGAAGCCCGTGGAGTCGAGGGTTGAGGTTCCTCCCTGTCCTTGAGAGAAGGAGATTTGCGGCGTCGTGAACCCACCGATGTACTGGTACGACGCTCCCCAGTGGAAGAGATAGAGCCCCACGGAGAGGTAGTTGAGAGCGCCGGGCGGAACGTATTCACCCCCTATGCAATAGCCCACGCACCATACAGTAAGGCCGGGACCCGCATGAACAGGGATGAACGGGACAAAGAAGATCAGCAAGAACGCCGACAGAGCTGCGATTACGCATAATCGAAGCCACTTCGTGCGCATGTGATACCATGCGTGGGATGCGCCGTTCGTGATTAATACTTTTGTCAGAATGGCAATCAAGACCCTTCGCGGCTCCAGATTCTTTCAGGGTGGGATGAACTGACGGACAATGCCAGCGCCTGGCAGACCGCTTTGACCGCCATGGCAGATTTCACCGTCTCATTGGTGACCTCGATCCAGCGGGTTCCCACCCTGTAATAGAAATCCACCTTGGAGCGGTCGTGGATCGAACTCTTCGCCCCTGAGATTTCAATTACAATTCGCTTCTCCCTGCTGACCACGAGGTCGGGCAGGAACGCCCTCGGCGTGGCATCGCTTCCGCACTTGGGGCAGCTCACCGAGGGAAGAGCGTCCTGAGGGCCGATGATTGGAGCATCTGTGTTCTCGACCGAGGACTCATCCCCACATTTCGAGCACCTGACCGAGGACCAGTCCACTATCCTGCAGTCGCGCTCCGCGGCTATGCCGTACCAGTTGAGCGACGCGAGGAACACGGATTCGGAGTCGGTCTGCCCGACCCGGAACTCACTGTAGTTCCTGCTGAAGCGATTCTTGTCCGCTGGAGTTGTCGTCGACCGACTCCCCCTCCATTTTTGCTACCTTGGTCCCGTCCGGCACCTGCACTATGCCGATGTACCTCGTCACGACCCTCCCGTCCACCCGGTTCACCTCCTGCGCGAAGGCGTAGGGGCCGGTCCTAGCCGCTTTGGGGTAGAGCCTGCCCTTCGTCCACTTCCTGTACAGGACTATCGCGCACATGGCCACTTTTGTGCCAGCGCAATTAAGCATCCCTGAATGTAACAGAAACGAGTGTTCCGCCTATCATTCGTGATTAGTAGCCCTGTCCGAAAGCACCCTGCTCTATGTGCTTGTAGAAGTCGTGCAGGAGTAGGAGTTGTTCCCCGGACCCGCTTCGATTGATGCGTTCGAGAGCGCGAGGCCTCCTGTCGAGTTGATCGGTATGGTGACCAGGATTAGCCCCAACTGTTTGTAGACCCAGTAGCTACCTAGCCCGCACGGGTAAATCCTCTGGTTGCTGTACAGGACGAAGTTGAGCACGGACCACTCTCCAGTGGGACCGCTGATGTTCACACTCCAATGACAGTTGCATGCGTTCGTCGCCTCGTACGTGGAACCGTTCTCCGCGGACACGAAGGCCGGGTTCGCCTCGATGGTCGAATCGATTAGGTAATTGTCAGGGGTGACCGGCACGGGGCATGTCCCGAGAGGGAAGTAGGCTTCGGTCCCGTTGGCATAGGTCGCGGTGAATCCTTGGGACGTCGAGTTGTCGTTCTGGCCAAGGACCGCATTCTGAGGGACCTCTTTGAGGCACATGTTGAAGGCAGATTGCACTATCGTAGACGTACTTGTGACCGTCTTGATGCTGGTCGTCGTGATGGTGGTGGTCGTGGTCTTGGCTCCTCCGATAGCGACGAATAGACTTGCAGAGACCAGCACGCCCGCTATGACTATCGCTGCGGCAATTACGAGATAGCTCCGAACCGGCTGTGAGCTCATACCGAAGCGCCTTGGAATGTCGCGTCCCACTTCATGATTAATAGTTTTGTCCGAACCGAAGTGGACTTGACGGATGCGGGGCTCATTGGGCCTCCGCCCCTCAGTTGACGCTGACGTAGAAAGTCAGGTGGCCGCTCGTGGTGTTCCAGAGCACGCCCGCCTGAGGCCCGGTGTGATTCGTGAACCAAGGGTTGAGGACAACTTGAGCGAAGGTCACTTTCAGGAGGACGTAGGGGTGCGGGATGTTGATGTCTCCGGGTATGTTGACCGCTGCGACGGTGAACCCGTCCCAGACTTCCCTGGTCCCGCCGGGAAAGGAGACGGCTACGCCGAACTCGGGGACCTGCGTGTACTTGACAGTGGCGTTCGTGGCTATCTGCACGCTCCCGCCGCTAAGTTCGACCTGGACGGTCTTCCCCGTGAGGTTAAGCAGGGTTCCGTTTGACAACCTTACGGAGCCGTAGAATGTGTACTGGCTCGGATCGCTGTAGCTTAGGATGAACGAGGGCGTCATGGTGGTGAACGTCACGCTGTGAAAACTGATGGTGGAGCCGTTGTCCTCCACAGGGGGGTAGGTGGCTGTCTCGTACCAGTACCTCGTTCCGCCGATGACGACCGTGTTGGAATCGAGCTGGTGGTTCAGGGTGAGGATTTGTTCCTGCTGGTAGACTGCCACCGAGCCGAGCACGATCAGGACCACCAGTAGCCCGGCGAGGATGGCCTTCTGGTGCGGCAGGTGGAGGGTGGGCCTCGCACCCGGGTGCCCCTCGTCCTGCTTCCTGCCTGCATCGACTATCCGGAGAGCCTCCTTCCCTTCGTCAGTGACCGTGTACATGCCCTCGTCGTTCAGCTTCACCAGGCCCGACAGCCTGCCCAGGTGAAAGGAGAGGAGCCCGTTGCTCTCGAGCCCGACCGCGTGCTTGAGCTCTGAGAAGGGGAGGGGCCTTTCGCTTACGGCCTGGAGGATCCTTATCCTAGTGGGATGCCCGAGGGCCTCGAATACCTCAGCCCTCGATGAATTGAACGAATCGTCGCCGCTCTCTGCCACTTTACCATGCGCTCGCGTAGTAGCAAGGAGAACTTCGTGATTTAATGCCTCGTTCGTTGACCTGGCACATTTTCCGATTATTGCAGGACAACGTTTGTTGACCTTGGATCGAACGCGCCAGTTGGAAGTATCTGGTTACTTCCTTCTGAGCAATCGGAATCGAATGAGTGCGTAGATGTAGACGGGTAGTGTGAACGCGACCGCGCCCACCCCGATGGCTCGAAAGACGCTGAAGTAGAAGCCGGCGGCGTCGAAGAAGGGAAGCGTTAAGGGAAGCGATGAGGGAAGATAGTAGTGCACGAGGAGGAAGTTTCCGAACAGCGCTCCGGCGGCAAGGAGCCCGGTCGCGCAGCCGACAAGGGAGTACAGCGTCCTCCTACGGGTCGCCAGAGCAGGCGCGATGGACCTCATCATTTGGTACGAGATCACGGGAGAAGAGATCAGCAGGGCCAGCATCACCGACGCAGTCACGTAGATCTCGAAGAAAGGTGACATGAGGCCCCCAGAGTAGAGCGTCCAACCGGCCGGCGGAAGTTCGCTCGCCACGCCATTGACGAACAGCGAGACGAGCGCAGGATGAGAGTCGGCTAAACTCACCCACGGGGTGGGTATCAAGAGGAGCACCGCGAGGGTGGCCGAGAATGCAAGGAGGGGTGCCCTGAAAGTCCTGAACGCGCCGACCGGTTCAGCTGTCGAGGGCAGCGAGTTCATGAGTCTTGGATTCGCTATCTGTGATTAATAGGTATGTCCGAACGGCTTCCTAACCTTGCGTTAAATCCCATACCGGTCATAATACGCGACCGAGGATGGAGTCTCCAAAGCAGGAACAAGAGCTCGTCAGCATGATTGACCTGAAGAACCTAGCGCGAACCATGCTCCCCTCTTCGAGCGCTCTCAGGGACCTCATCCTATCCGAACCTGACACGATCTCGAGTGAAGCCGCTGTGGTCAAAGTCGGTATATACTCAAGGCTGCTCTATCGTGAGCTCAAGAGTCCGAGCAGGTGACTCCCCTCGGCCCGAAGGACAATTCACCCACCCGCTAGGTTTCTTTCATCGCAAAGGTCCGATGAGAACGCCTGGTATTTTGAGACGGCGAACGCTAGACGGGTCGAGCAAGCGAGAAATTCTCCGGCTTTTCGCTCTCCGCCCCCATCTAAAATGGTAGGTAAATGTCCGGCCGCCCCCACCACTCTTGACGAGCAGAAGGGGTCCTAGCTCACCTTTTGCCAACAGATGAAGAAACCGAAGCGCGGCGGCCTGAGGCCTACTAGGTCATGGCTCCGAAGCAGAGTACGGCGCTCGCCTGAGAACGAAGTAGAGGTTCACCAGGAGCATGAGCCCCGCGCCTATCCAGACCAGCCATATACTGGGAATGGTCTGAAGACTGATGTCGACGAGGGCAGGGCTTGCCGAACCCCCATTCTGGAAGACCTGGCTACTCGCTTGGTCGACGCTGGTCGTTGTGGCCGCCACCACGTACACGTCTTGGGTTAGCGAGCTGTAGATGGAGGGGATCGGGAAGAAGGCATCAGGGACAGGATAATACTTGAGGAGAGTGTCGAAGGTTCCCGCTTGTCCGCTGACCGAATAGGTCACCAGTGTATCAATTGAGTCGGGGACTGTCCCGTGGCCTGGCATATCGACAGTGCCGACGCTTGGGGTCGTGGTGATGCTGAGAACTGTGAGGGTGGTGTCGCCCACGCTGATGCTCTCTCCCACTCCTAGGCTTCCCGTGACCGTGGTCCTCGTCGAAGCGCTGACGAAGACACCAATCAGCATTATACCAATGCCTAGCACGGTGAGATACCTCACCGTTGACGCCGTGGGCGCTCTCTTCGGATGCGACGAAAGAGTACTCGCGACGCCGAGACATCCGCCGAGGGACAGGGCCAGGAGGAACGGAAGCCCGACAGCGAGGTAGGGGCTAGCCGTCACAATCCTCGCGAACCACAGCCCGGCGCCGAGAGCAAGGAGGATGGGGCCCAAAATCAAGACGTGCTTCACCGACGGCCGCTTCTCGCCCCCCTCGACGGCGAGCAATGCCGCGAACGCCAGGACGAACAGAAAGCTGACGTAGTTATGCAAAGCGGGATTTGGTGCGAACATCAACCCAAAGTCTCCGGCGAAGACTTCGAGGAGGAGCAGCACCAGGTTTGCAACTGCAAGGAGAATGAGGCACCAGAACTCAAGGAGGTAGAACTCGCTCTTGACCAGTACTGTCTTGACGGCAGAGGACCCGCTGGACCTGAGGACGACGGCCAGCGAAAAGAAGACGGGAAATAGTGCCAGGAGGATGAACGGGAGTCCCGTCGCCAGGTCCCCATAGGAATGAAGCGATTCGACGGACGAACCTCTGGCGACGTAGGAGATCAGAAGCAATGTGGACGTCGCCAGGGTCACGCCGAAGAGCTCGAGGTTCTCGTTGCCCTGTCGCCTCGCGAAGAGCACCGCCGACAGTGCAAGCCAGGGTATGAGAGCGGACGTCTCTATCGGGTCCCACGACCAGTATCCTCCCCACCCAAGAGTCTGATAGGCCCAGGCTCCCCCCAATGTGATTCCCAGCCCGAGAAGCATCCATGCTCCCGTGAGCAGCCTTCCATCGCCTAGGCGACGCCCCCCCTCCGAGAGCCGGTTGCCCAATACGTTACAGTAGGCGAACAACGTCACCACGTAGGCGGCGAAGACAGTGGGAGGGTGAATCGAAGCCCAGAAGCTTTGGAGTGAGGGGGTCAGGCCCAGACCGTTCGAGGGAGAGGAGCCGAGCGGGCTGAACGGATTGACCATGACGACCGCCACGAGGAAGTAGAAGATGAGGAACGACACCACCATGCTCGTCACCCGACCTCCGTCGTGGGTGGACAGCGCCCGTAATTCGTGCACGAGCAGCCCGACTCCCATCATGGCAACCAGGAGGAGGATTGATCCCCCTGCGGTGGTCCACGATGCAGTCAGCTTGAGGAACTGCGGGAGGCCCGTCGAACAGCTCTCGTAGACGTCCACCAAAGAGAAGTTGTTTGAGAGGAACGCGTAGGCATAGTCGGCGAGAAGGACCAGGCAAGGCAACACGGCGGCCGAGAGGAGGTAGCGAGCGGGTCTGACCATCTTGGCGAAGAGGAGGGCGAGCCCTACGAGATAGAACGTCATCGCTAGGTAGGCGACAGCACTCTCCCACAACATGCCCTATCCGGCTGGTTCCTCCTCGGTCGAGTTATTTAGCTCTGAATGCGACTCTGGAGGTTGAGAATCAGCCTCCGCTTCGTCCTGGGCAGGTGGACACTGTGCACGATGGTCCGCCTGTGATTCTCCGGGGAGCAAGCAAGGTTTCGCCTAGCGCAAGGGGGGCGCGGATTGGGTGCATGGAGTCTCCAAGAATCTCGTCCACAGGAAGGTAGGCGGACGTGCGCCCGCACGCCCGGGCTTTCAGGTTCAACCCCCCGCTGAACGCTTAACAACCCAGCAGAGGCATTCATGGGTGTTTGAAGACAAACGTAGGAGGAGCCATCCTTTACGTCATCGTCGTGGTGGTGATTGTCCTGGGCGCCGAACTAGTGATAGACGAAGCGTCCGGCGGCTCGCCTGTCTACGCCATCGTCTCGCAGAGCATGGCGCCGACGCTGCAAGTCGGGGACCTGGTCCTGGTCCGAAGCGTTCCTCTAAGTAGCATACGAGTGGGAGACATTGTCGTGTTCGGCAGGCCCACCTCCGACGGGGCCTGCGCGGCGGAGATCATCGTCCACAGGGTGGTTGGCATAGCCAGCGATGGCGGCCTCATCACCCAGGGAGACAACCGGCAGACCAATCCGATGCCGGATGAGCCGACCGAATGGCCGTATGTTACGGCCACCTGCCTGAAGGGGGAGGTCGTGATGTCAATCCCGTACCTTGGATCTGCCTCCATGCTCTTCCCGCCGCCCTATGACTACGTCCTCATGGCCGCAATCCTGGCCCTGATATTCCTAATCGAGTTTCGCGGTGGCAAGGAGGAGACGAATGGGCGGAACAGCGACAGCGCATTGAAGATGCTGTGCCAGCGACCATGGTGCGAACTGTTCGGACGCAGCAGCATGGAATCATCGGCCTCACCAATGGCTCCGAATGCGGAAAGAGAGGAGGCTCTCCAGCCTGCAATCGGTTGGGCATTCTCCAGGCGGAACTGACAATCTGCGAAGAATACGACGGGAAAGAACCGAATCTGACAATAAAGACGCCCTGCGTGGGCGTGAACGCTGCGAGGAAGACTAGCATGAACATGTAGATTACGAGGACATGCGACATTCAGAATGACAGGTGTTTCGAGCGGAGATGTGGGGGATGCCGGATCGGGAGGTCCGACGCGTGCGGCTCCTCAGGACCCAGGCTCCGATTGCGCCCACGACCGCCACCACAGCTATCACACTGAAGATTGGTAGGTTGGAGCCGACCGTCGGACGGCCTTGAGTAGACGAAGCCACGAGCGAGCTTGATTGAGCTGCAGTTGTGCTGGAACCTGTGCTTGAGGAGTTGACTGAGGACTCGACGGTAACACTCGAGGTACTGCCAAGGGTGCCTGTTGCCGATGAAAGACCGTCGGGCATCACCAATACGGCGTCCATGGTATACTCTGTCGCGAACATCTCTCCCCTGGCTGAGTCGTAGACTATGCCGTATAGCCCGCTTCCAACCGTGGCATTCGCGACGACTTGGTTGTCGCCGTCGGAGATGACGGAGACCTCGTTGGAATCATCATTGCTTGCGACGAATACCTCGCCCTTGGCGGGGTCGTAGGCGAGTCCGTCCGGATGAGGGCCAACCGCAATGTTCGCCACGACTTGGTTGTCGCCGTCGGAGATTACGGAGACGCTGCCCGAGTAAAAGTTGGCGACGAAGACCTCGCCCTTGGCGGGGTCGTAGGCAGCGACAATCGGAGCATCCCCCACGGTGATGTTGGCGATTACCCTGTTGCTGCTGTCCGATATCACCGAGACGGTGCCATAGTAGTAGTTGGCGACGAAGACCTCGCCCTTGGCGGGGTCGTAGGCCAAGCCGACTGGATGACCTCCGACGGTGATGTTGGCGACGACCCTGTTGCTGCTGTCCGATATCACCGAGACGGTGCCATAGTAGTAGTTGGCGACGAAGACCTCGCCCTTGGCGGGGTCGTAGGCCACACCATTTGGGTCCAACCCAACGGTGATGTTGGCGATTACCCTGTTGCTGCTGTCCGATATCACGGAAACTGTCCCATTTCCTTGGTTATCGTTAGCCACGAAGACCTCGCCCTGCCTCGAGTCGTAGGCCGCCCCATTCGGATAAGATCCCACGGTGATGTTGGCGATTACCCTGTTGCTGCTGTCCGATATCACCGAGACGTCGTCTGAGTTGACGTTCGTCACGAACACTTCTCCCTTGGAGGGGTCGTAGGCTGAGGCTGTGGGTCCATCTCCCACCTTCACGATTGCAACGACGACCTGACCATGAGCAGACGGCGTGACCAGAGCAGACCCGAGAACCAGGAGGACAAGCAGGTTGAACGCCGCCGTCTTGTGGTTGGGACGGCGACGCAGAGTCGGCAGACTCTTGACTCGTGGCTGACTTGATGCTTCCCCCCTGCGAAGCGTTCTTGAACGCCCTCCCATGATGATGCACACGCTCGGATACCTAGTTCAGGATTCTGGTTGTAAGGTCTGTTGACCGTTCAGGAAACAGTGACCGGCTGGGGCAAGGCGAAGCTCATTTCCAACGGATCCCGACGGGCCGGACCGAATCCTAGGTTTCGTCCTGTCCGCCACCAGGAAGTGAGGGGGACCAGCCCGCACAGGACAGCCCATTCCTTCGATGATGCGCCGTGGTCATGACCTGTGCGGGCGCCGGAGCGGCCATCTACCAAGTGAGTGTCGACGATAGTGCGACTCCGGCAACGCTTTTTCCAGCAAGCCAGCCGAAGACATGCGTAGTCTCGCTGACATCCGTCCTGATGCACTGAGGAATCCGACCGCGGTGGCTGGAGCATCACGCCCACTGAGCTGAACTGGCTTCCATTGCATGAAAGAAGGCAGCATCATCCTATCTGCGTGCCTTGTCCGCCGGCGGACTGGCGTCGGTCACAAATACGGGGAGCAGCCCGAGATAGACTACGTCCTCTCTGGTGTACCAAGGTCCCTCCCTCCATATCGCGGCCTTGCATCCCACTTCTGCGCCAGACTTCTTCACCAGTTCTTGGAGCGCGCCAAAGGTGGCGCCGGTCGAGACCACGTCGTCGAGCAGGCAGACCCTTCTTCCAGAGAGCCATCTCATCTCCTCCTTGGTGAGGAGGAGCTCCTGCTCGACCGCGGTGGTGATCGACTTCAGCCTCTCGGCGGCGTAGTCTCTCATGTAGGACTTGATGCTCTTGCGCGCGACGAGGAAGCGGTCCCTGCCGAGCTGCCTGGAGAGCTCGTAGGCCAGTGCTATCGACTTGGCCTCGGCGGTCAGCACAACATCAACTCCCAGCGGTCTAACCTTCCTCGCGAGCAGCTCCGCTGCCTTGGACAGGAAAACAACATCTCCGAGTATGAGAGAGGCGTCCGAGGCTATCCAGGTGTGAGGCTGTATCTGGACCACTGGGAGAACCCGACGCAGACCTCCAAGCCGGATGACGTACTGCTTCTGTCCGGAGTATGGAATAGCCGGTGCCTCTTGCAAGACGCAGGGTCGGCAGTCTGGCGGTATATTTCCTCGACTACGGGCACGACTACTCTGGAGGTATCTCTTTGAAAGCGAGGGAGATGTCGATTCCTCTCCTAGCGTTGTACCGCTTGGACCCGAAGTAGAGCAAGAGCCCGACCAGGAAGGAACCCGCGACGTATGCGTAAGCAAGATAGTATCCAGCTATTCCATCGACCGTCACGCCGGTTCCCCAAATCGTCGGGGAAGCTAGGAACTGATAGGTGATGTAGCCGAACACAATCGCCATGAGCGCGCCGCAGACCATCAGTATTGTCCGGGTTCCTCCCTTTTCGCTCCTATGCCCTTGGATGATAGCGGCCACGCCGACGAACGCAAAGTAGATCATGGCCGCGATGACGGCGGCAAAGAGCACCTGCAGACTTCCGTAGAGGTACGAGACCGCGCCCACGAGCGAGACCGTAAGGACGAGGACTATGCCCTGGGCGACGAGAGGCGAGCCAGTCTTGGGGTTGACGTAGGCAATCCTGGCTGGGAGGAAGCGGTCGAAAGCCTGAGCCAGAAGGTACCTAGAGATGACAATCACACCATAGGCCAAGATTCCAACATTCCACAGTATCCATGCGAGACCAAGGAAGGCCTGGACAGCCACGTTACCGCTAACACCCATCGCCAGGGTCCAGAAGTTGAACGAGGCGTTGTAGACGAGTGTGGGGTTGCTCAGGGCGGCCTGGGTGAAGGCAAAACCGCCAACGTAGTACATGGTCGCAAAGGCCCCGGTCAACAGGACGAGGACGAAGAGCGATGCCAGCGGGACATTCCACCTGGCGGTCCCTGTGCCCTTGAGCTCCGACCCCACGGCCGGGCCAGCATTGATCCAAGGATACACAAAGATCGCGAAGAACGGGAGGATGGATATCGTTGCACCGAGGTCGAAACTTGAACCGGTGAAGGAGTTCGCTATCGAATTGTATGTAATCGGGTTGTTGTTCGAGTCCAAGAGCCCCATGCCGTTGATGAAGTTCACGACGCCCTGATGCCCTGCCACGAGAAGCGTGACTATGCCACCAAGTATCCCCAGCACGCCGAGGATTATCGTGGCCGTGACGATCCTGTAGCCTATCCTTTGGTTCAACATGTTCAGGACTATGATAACGACGAAGATCGAAGCGCCGACCGCAAATTGCTCGCCTGGAGCTGCTCCCGGGACCGCCAAGTTCAGCGCGAGGGAGCTCGAATTGCCCATCGCAAGAGCCACGGAGCCGATGGCAGATACCATCGCGAGGACGATCAGCGCAAAGTATGCTTGGGTCTCCACGACATACCCCATGAACGAGAGTGAACCCCCGAACGCGCCGCCGAACGTCCGGGATATCCAGATGTAGTCTCCCCCGGTGCGCTTTATCTTACTCCCGATGATTGAATAGACTACGATCTGGGGAATCGAAAGGACGAAAGCGATGATGGAGGCGTACACGAGATTAACGCCTGCTACCGAAGGAAGGGCCACCATGGTGAAGCTGATCGTCGCGAGTGCGGCGCCTGCGGACATGTTGCCCATGTTCAGTGTAATGGCATTGAGGAGCGAGACGTTCTTCACGAGCCCTGTGCTCTCTCTCACGAAGACCGCAGACTTTGTCTTGTCGGCCATCAAGTTTGCTGCGAAGGAATAGTGTATTTAATGGTGGTTTCACTCAGATCAGTTAAAACCGTAGCAATTTGCTAATCGCAGGGGCACGGACTTGAAGGGCTCCTGCCGACGCCGGTTCTGCCCGATTGCCTGGCATTGGAATAAATAAACCGGGGCCGCGCCCGTTCCATCTTGGCCCGCCTGGGACGCACCTTCTTCTCCAGATACACCCCGCAGGTTGCCAAGGACGTCTTGGGCTCGACCCTCGTGAGACGGATGGACGAGAAGGTCCTTCGCTGCAAGGTGGTCGAGGTCGAGGCGTACCGCGGCGCCGACGACCCAGCCAGTCACGCCTACCGGGGCCTGACCAAGAGAACGTCAGTCATGTTCGGGGAGCCGGGTCACGCCTACGTATACCTCAGCTTCGGGGTCCACCACTGCCTCAACCTGACGACCGAGGTTGAGGGAGAACCAGGGGCCGTACTGGTTCGAGCCGTCGAGCCTCTGGAGGGAATCGAGGAGATGAGGAGAAGACGAAGCGTCGAGGAGCTCACGGACATTGCAAGCGGGCCGGGCAAGCTGACTCAGGCCCTGGGGATAGACCTCAGCCTGAATGGAGAGGACCTGGCCAGGTCGAAGAAGCTGTTCCTGCTCTCCGGTGGGAAGGGAGGCAGGGTGGCCGTCTCCCCCCGCATAGGCATCAGCTCTGCGCAGGACAGGCTCTGGCGGTACTATCTGGAGGGAAACCCGTTCGTCTCGGGCGCCAGAACGCATAACTACCGCACGCGCCAGTCGGGTTGAAGAGGGGTCGTCGGCTAGTCTGGTCCAGGCTTCAATCATGTGGGAAGCAGCCTTGGGCGCTTGAGAGCGCCGGTTCAAATCCGGCCGACCCCATCACAGGTGTCCTCGCGATTCCTGTCCAGCGCTTCACCGGCTGCGGACCGCTAGGCAGGGAAAGACCGGCTCTGGAACACATCGTCGCAACTCAGTGAGCTCGATCCCGCCCCCGTGGCGGCCGTCGTGAATCAGCGGGCCGGGACCCGTCCGCTTCTCGTCCTATGAGTCACTCGCACTTGCTGTACCCGCAACTGGAGCATTTGTAACAGCCGCCTTCGAAGATGATGGCGTTCTCACCGCAGTCTGGACAGGTCCCTCCCTGCACCAGCGGAGTGCTGGCTTCCTTGGTGACCCTTCCTGCCACCAGCACTTCCAGCGCCTTTGCGGTCGCGTCGGGAATCGACAGGAGCTGTACGCCCTCGTCCCAGGAGACGTACTTGCCCCTGATGCCCTTCATCATCCTTATGACGTTCTGGATGTCTCCGCCGTGCTGCAGGTAGAGGCTGATGAGCCTGCCGATGGCCTCGGCATCCGCCTTCTCATCTCCGCCGAGCTTGCCTAGCGTCACGAAGACTTCCTTGAGCGCGCCCATCTCGTCGGTGTTGGCCGTAACGTACAGGCTCCCCTGCGGGAGCTTGAGCTTCAGGGTCCTTCCGGTCAGTACCTTGGGCCTCTCGAAGTCAGCGGCCGACTTCTGCTCCGTCTTCTTCTCGACGTTCTGGGTCTCGAGAATGCCCTGCCTGCTTCCCTCCCGATAGACGGTTATCCCCTTGCAGCCGAGCTTCCAGGCGAGGAAGTAGATCTTCTCGACCTCCTCCGTCGAGATGTCCTGGGGGAGGTTGACCGTGCTTGATATCGCCGTGTCTATGTGCTTCTGAATCGCAGCCTGCATCCTGACCCTCATCTCCGGCTTTATCTGGTGCGAGGTGACAAAGTAGGACGGCAGCTGCCTCTCGTCGGTGACTCGGTGCACCTGCATGTATTCCTTGACGAGAGGGTGGAATACCTTGAACTCTCCCTCGCTCAGCGACTTGCTTCGCCTCGTGTAGGAGAGGGCGAACACCGGCTCGACCCCGCTCGAGCATGCGGCGAGTATCGAGCCTGACCCCACCGGCGGCACAGTCGTCACGGCCGAGTTCCGCATGCCCTGGGTCCTAATCTTCTCCTTCACCTTGGAGTCGAGCCTCTGGACGAACGGCTGCGCAAGGTGCTTCTCGGCGTCGAAGGCCGGGGCCGGCCCCTTCTCCGCAGCAAGGTCGGTCGAATAGTCGTAGATTATGTTCTTGACCCGCTCGAAGAGCTTGTCAACGAACTCTACTGTCGCCTCATCGTCGTACTTCAGCCCGAGCTTGATCAGCATGTCACCCAGACCGGTGATTCCCACTCCAATCCTCCTGCTCCAGAGGGAGGCCTGCCGCTGCTGAGGGAGCGGGTGCCTGTCGGCGTTGTAGTCCAGCACGTTGTCGAGGAATCTGGTTGCGTACTGGGATGCCTGGACGAGGCCGTCCCAGTCGATGCTGGCGCGCTCCGTGAACGCGTCCTTGACGAAGTAGCTCAGGTTCACGGACCCGAGGCAGCAGCAACCGTAGTTCTCCAGGGTCTGTTCGCTGCAGGGGTTCACTCCCTGGACCTCCATGTTGTTGTATTCAGTCGTGGAGTCCCTCTTGATCGTGTCCCAGAAGAGCAGGCCGGGCTCGTCACTCTGCCACGCGGCCTTCACGAGCTGGCCCCAGACAGCCCTGGCCTTCACCAGCTTGCGGAAGTCCACCCGCTCGTTCTTGAAGTGAAGCTCGAAGTCAGTGTCGGCCTCCACCGCCCTCATGAACTCGTCCGTCATCTTGATGGAGATGTTCGCGTAGTTCACTTTCTTGAGGTCCTTCTTGACGTTGATGAAATCGAGCACGTCGGGATGGTCGACCCTTATGGAGATCATGAGTGCTCCTCTCCTGCCTGCCTGTCCGATCGTCCCGGTGGTCGTGGAGAGCAGCTCCATGAAGGAGACCGAGCCGGTGCTGTAGATTGCCGAGTTGTTCACCGGTGAGCCCCGCGGCCTGAGCACCGAAATGTCGGTCCCGACGCCGCCTCCAAAGCTGTAGGTCCGCGCAGCCTCCTTGCACCAGTCGAATATAGCCTCTATCGAATCCTCCTTGATTTTGAAGAAGTAGCAGTTGAGGAGAGTCGCCCTCCTCGATTGTCCGGCCCCGAAGAGTATCCTCCCCCCGGGCACGAACTTGAAGTCCTCCAGGAGCCAGTAGAACTTCTCGGTCCATTCCTGCTTCTTGTCAGCTTCTTCGACCGAGGCAAGTTCCCTCGCCACCCTCCGCCAAAGTTGGTCGGGTGTCTTCTCGACCTGCATCCCGCTGGCGTCCCTGAGCGCATACTTCTCGTAGAACACCCTCGACCTTAGCTCGTCTCCTCCAAACACGTCGAGTGTCTCCTGAGGTAGCGTAACCTCCGTCTTCTCTGTCTTCTCCGAATCCTCCGGTGTTTCTATTGCAGTCATGTTAAGGCACTTATTGCGAATTGCGCACTTTCACCCAACGGAGGTATATATCTCTACGACGGGAGATTGAAGTTGACCCATGGTCTTCTCTGCTTGTCCAATCGCGGTTCAGTGAGACGCCCTTATGTGAATTAATATTGACTTGTAGTCAATCCTATTTGTCATAATTCATTCGGCTGTCGAGTATTGGGTAGTGGCCGTGGACCTGCACTTCTTGCATCTTCCCGAATCGGGCGGGAGCTTCGCTCCGCAGTTCCTGCAGAACGAGACGGGCCTGTGGACCTTGAAGAACGGGAGGTTCGGAGAGGCAGCCAGCATCATCTGATAGGTCCCGCGCAGGTCAGCGACAGAGGCGTCCAGAGTCACCGAATAGCCTCCGGTGAGGCCCGCCGAGAGCCTCTTCAGATACTCCATCTTCTCCTGGTTCTGCAGGTCCTCGGAAGATAGCCTCGGCGACAGCGAGTACCCCTGCCTGCTCCCCGCCTGGAGGCTCGCCTTGCCGTACTTCTCGGCGTCGATGGCCGCGAGCCTCTGGGCCCCTTCTTCCTCGATTATCGCCACCCCGAGCCTGTCGTTCTTCCCAGACTTCTCGGAGGCAACCTGGGACGCGGTCTGTATGATCTTCTCCGCAATGGACCCCCTCGCCGTGACCGAGGCGTCCTTGGTCAGGTTTGAGATCACTTCCTCCAGGCCGACCAGGTTCATTATCAGAGGCATGGCATCCGAATTCATCCCTTCGGAGCCGAAGCTGAGCGTCGGCAGCAGGCCCTTCTTCATAACGCGTTCGAGGACGCCCCTCCTGGTCGTCAGAGCGTCAGATGCGACGCCGATGAGCATCGCCAGTTTCGCCCTGAAGTAGGTCTCGTCCTGGTTCGAGTCGTATGATAGCCTGGGCAGGTTAAGGCTCAGGTTGTGAAGGACACTGATGTGGTCGCCCTGGAACTCCAGCGGGAGGACGTCGGGGTTGACACCCAGAAAGCTCCTCTTCTGACCGGACTGGAAGAACGCTATCTTCCCTCCAGCGAAGATTGCGGAGGCAGCGTCCTTCAGGAAACTGCTGTCGTCCTCCCTGAGTTTAGCCAATACCAGCCTGACCTCCGGCCTGGGGACAGCTTCGACCATGGCCCTGTAGGCGTCGAGCGTGGCGTCGAGCACCTTCTCAACCAGCTCCCTTCCTGACTCATCCTTGAGGTACAGGTCCAGCTCGAGCGAAATCATCGGTCTCTGGGACGCCGGGAACTGCGATGAGGCCTGGTAGAGGAACCTGAGGATGGCGTCAACCACTTCATGCTTCGTCCTCGAACGGGTGAAGGGAGCGAGATACTGGAGGAAGTTCCTGTACACTATCTCGACGGAGGCCTCCCTCCTGATCAGGGAGGTGATGTTGGAGATGATGGTCATTGCGGCCTCGAGCCCCTCGGGGCTCGGCATTATCGGGGCGTAGGGAAGCCTGCCCTTCGGGTTGAACCCCGAGGCCCTCACCGACAGGAGGTCAACGAATATCGTGTCGGGCGTTAGACCCCAGCTCCCCGCATCGGCGATGTGAATGTCGCCCGCAAGGTGCGCGTCGGCCACGTCACGTGGAATCTGCTCTAGGAGCAGATACTCCGAGAAGACCGACTTGCCGGTCTGGTAGAGCAGCGACTCGACATCGCTCCCGTCGTCGCCAGCCCTCCCCAGCAGCTGCGTGACATCATAGACCGGCAGGCCGAGCCGCGTGAGCTTGTGCCTGTACTCCTCCAGGTTGTGCTCGACCAAGAGAGAGTTGACCATCTCCCTGATGAGTGGGGCGGTCAGGTACTGTGTCTGGAACTTGTAGAGCCTCGACTCCGTCTCGCTGGTTATCCTCTGGGCCAGCTCCACGGGCATCCCAGCTTCCTTGACGAGCGATTGTAGGATTCTGTCGGCGTTGAACTCCTCCATCGCCTGCCGAGACGATCTCACGTAGAGCTTCCCGCTCTCAACCAGGGACTGTTCCTCAATCTGGCGGGTCAGGTTGAGGACCAGCCGGCCGAGATTCGTCACGGTGTACTTCCTCTCCTGCCTGTTGAGCTGGATGAGGAGCTGTCTCACGAGCTTCCTCAGGTGATAGGCGAACTTCCCGGATTCCTTCTTGGACTTGAAACCGGCCAGGGTCTTCAGGGCGCTGTAGGTCAGGGGCCCCTTGACGTTCAGGATCTTCAGAATCTCCAGCCTCTGTGGCGAAGCGATGACACTGTAGATTGTCTTGACTCTGCGAGGCGCTGCTTGCAACTCAGCGATGGTTCGAGGTCAAAAGTATTTAACTAATAACCGGGACAGAATCCTGTTTCTTCTTGCCCATCAGCTCGAGCTCGCTGGTGGTGAACGTCCTGCTTCCTTTGAAAGGCGTGAAGGCCCGTCCTCCTCCGTGGAGGTACTTCGAGAAATGCTCGACGTAAATCAACCTCGCGCCCTGTATCCCGGGCTCAAGTATGCCCAGCACGAGGTTGAAGAGGTGCCCTGCGACAAGAAGCACGATTCCGCCTATGGCCAGACCGACGCCGCCTAGCATGAGCCCGGGCGCGGCAGAGGTTCCAACCGCCTCCTTGTCAATCACATACGCGAGCACGAAGGAGGCCAGGAGTATCCCGAGCAACCTAGTGTACGAGATCATGTGACTGATGATGGTCGGCAGCTCCACGAGCGACTGTGGTCCCTCGCCGTAGGCAATCAGCGCTAGCCCCGCCACCGCCATCCCGATGTAGACGCCCGCGAGAGGATTGGAGGTGGGTGATAACGTGCCATGGTGCAACATAGTGAGCCCGATTAGGGCAATCCCCCACGCCTCGAACAACCACCCCATCTTGCCCACAATGTGCCTCCTCTCCTTCATCCAGTAGCCATTGACCATGCCCAGCACCAGCCCGAGCGAGACCATGAAGAGGCCGATGTATCCCGAGTATAGTAGCAACGTCTTCAACCCGCTGGTCGATAGCGGGTCGAGGAACGTCCCGTTCGAGGGGAGGCCGAGGTGCAGGTTGGCGTTGAGGTACGTAAACAGATACTGGTTCAGCTGGAACCCGAAGTATGCGTTGACGAGGAAGCCCATCACAATCCCCACGAGGGAGCCGAGTATCATTGCCATGGCCAGCTTCCTGAACTGGACAGGCTTGAGAATCTTCGAGGCGAAGGACCTCAGCATCAGGGGGACCAGCGTCTTCCGGTCCGGATGGTTGACCCTCCTTATGATCCAGATGGAGATCAGCAGTATTGCCACCGCATATCCGACGTCCCCCAGCATCAGCCCGAAGAACACCGGGAATGCGAAGGCGAAAATGATGCTCGGGTCGACCTCGTTCGACTGGGGGATGGCGTAGAACCGAATGAAAGACTCGAAGAACTTCAGCCTCTTCGGGGTCTCCATCAGAGTCGGGGGCTTCGTGTCCTGTTCGATGGTGAAGAACGTGCTCGAGCTGGCGTGACTCGTAAGTATCTCCTTGAACTCGGGGAGGCGCCGGCGTGGCACCCACCCTTCGAGGACGAAGGTGTTGTCAGTGAAACCGAAGTTGTTCAGGACCTCGAGCTTCTTTGCCTCTATGGAGAGTTGCTCCTCCACGCTGGACATGAGGCCGTAGTGCTTCTCCGAGATAAGACGAAGCTGGGAGCTCGTCTCGACGAGCTCGGCCTCCTTGAGCCTCTTCTCCTCGCTGAGCGCAGAGAGCACATCCGCCGGCTTGCCAGTCATGGGGGGGATCGGTTGCAGGCGCAAGTCGGCCTTCTGCACGATTGCTCCGAACTTCTCGAGGTCTGCCTTCGGCACGACCACCACGAGGTGGACCATGTCCGTGCCCGAAGAGTAGGGCATTACACCCTGCATCGGGGCAAGGCTGCTCAGGAGCTGTTGGTAGGACTTCTGGGGAAGCACACCGAAGAAAGAAGTGGCGCTCTCGAGGTCCAAGATGCTGAGGTCGCCGTTGATGAACGAGAGGTTGGAGACCAGCTCTATCCTGTTCCTCAGTTCGTCGAGTCGGAGCGAGAGCTGGTCCTGAGACTGCTTGAGCCGGGAGACTTCCTCGTCGATGTCGATGGATTTCGAGGTCTGCATGACCTCGGCGAACGACGCGAATCCCCTCTTCTCCTCGGCCGGGGTCGGCGGCAGAGCGGATTTCAGCGACCTAATCCTGAGCAGCTCTTGGGAGACCCCTCTGGTGTCGTCGGTCTCGAGCTCCGCCCTAAGATAGGCCTGCGAGGATTTGGAGAGCGGTTCAATCTGGATGGCGCCTAGGTCGTAGAGGATTGAGACGACCTTCTGCCTCTCTTCGCGAAGGCCCACCACCGCTATCTTCTCCATCCTGGCGGGCTTCAGCAACTACTAATCCTCCTTGAACTCGGACAGCAGAACGTCTTCTACAATCTTCCGGAACTCCTTCTTGTCGAGCCTCCTTGCGGCGACCTTCTCCACGTCCTTCGCCGCCGAGGAGAGGAGTTTCTCGGTGTCTGCCTGGGCGGCTGCCCGAGCAACCTCGACCGACTTCGCTTCAAAGGCCTCGGCCTCGGCCTTGGCTTCCTCGATGGAACGCGCAGACTCCTCTTCCAGCCTGCTCAGCTCCTCTTCGAGCGCCTTCCTCCTTGCCGTGAGCTCTGCGGCCGTTGAAACCTCGGCCTCCTTCAGTTTCTTCAGCGCTTCCGCGTAGTCGTTGGACGTGGACATTATCTCAAATCCTCCCCAGTACCAGCAGGAAGAGCGCCAGGACCGCGACGGCCTTTGCAATGTTGAAGGCCGTGATCACCAGGTGAAGCTTCCTCTGTTCCCGGTTGACGAAGCCGCGCCGAGGAGCTTGCTTTGGAGAGGGGCCTGAGAGCCGGCTGCGGCCTGGCGGACCGAGCTGCTGACCCTGCGGGGACTCTTCAGACATGCTCCGATTCCTTCCTCTGGGCCATCTTCCTCTTCACGTTCTTCAGCTTCGTGAAACTCTCCCTCTCCATCTCGTCGAACCTGAGTTTAATGTACGTCGCGTTAGCCTCCAGGCGAGGAATGAGCACGTTCTCTATGGCGTTCGAGCGCCTCTTCGTCTTCTCTATCTCCACAAGCAGTTTCCTGAGAGCGGTCTCCTTCTCGGCGACGTCCAGGACCATCTGGTGGACCTCCTGGAACGCCTTTATCGACTGGTTGATGGCCACGGGCACCTCGACGAGGTACTCCTGGCCGGCGCCGCCATAGGCTTCGGTCGAGAGCTCAGGGATCCTCACTCCCATTACGTTCTTGCTCCTGACCGTCAACTGGTGTATCCTGGGTATTCGCATCGACTCGTATTCCAGTCTCAGAGGGCCCACGAACATCTCGGCGTTGTGGATGCCGTCGTAGCCCCTGGCGAGCTTCGCCTGCAGGCCGCTCCTGAGGCTGGCCACGGTCTTGCTCATGCTGAAGAACTCGAGGATGAGCGCCGTCCTCTTGAGCTTGAGAAGCTTGAGGCCCTTGCGAGACATCGCGATCCTGCGGACCGTTCGCAGGTATTCCATCCTTGTCGGCCGGACGTTGCTCGCGACTGGCAGTGTCTATCGCCGCCTACTTTGGAGCCTGTCTTCTCCGATACTTCTCAATCAGTTCCGGCTTTATCCTCTTGATCTCAGAATCGGAGAGCGGTGCAATTACCTCCCAGCCGAGGTCGAGCGTCTGCTCGATGCTCCTGTCCTCGTTCACTCCCTGCCTGACGAACATCTTCTCGAACCTCTCGGCGACCTTGAGGAACTTCCTGTCGGTTTCGCTGAGCGCCTCCTCGCCGACGATGGCGGAGAGCGCGCGGACGTCCTTCCCCTGCGCATATGACGCGTAGAGTTGGTCGGCCATACCGCGGTGGTCCTCGCGGGTCCTCTTCGGGCCAATCCCCTGGTTCATCAGCCTGGAGAGGCTCTCCAAGACGTCGATTGGCGGATAGATGCCGGATCTGTCGAGGTCCCTGCTAACGTAGATCTGACCCTCCGTGATGTAGCCGGTGAGGTCCGGAATCGGGTGGGTTTTGTCGTCAGCCGGCATGGTCAGGATTGGAATCTGGGTGATCGAGCCCTTCCTGCCCTTGATCTTCCCCGCCCGCTCGTAGATGGTAGCGAGATCGGTGTACATGTAGCCCGGGTATCCTCTTCTTCCCGGCACTTCGCTGCGCGCCGCCGAGATCTCTCTCAGCGCCTCGCAGTAGTTGGTCATGTCGGTGAGGATGACCAGCACGTGCGTCTCCTTCTCATAGGCCAGGTACTCGGCGGTGGTTAGGGCGAGCCTCGGTGTGAGGATCCTCTCCATGGCCGGGTCTGACGAGAGGTTGAGGAAGAGGACCGTCCTCTGCAGCGCGCCCGTCTCCTCGAACTGCCGGATGAAGAAGTTAGCCTCCTCGCTGGTGATGCCCATCGCTGCGAAGACCACGGAGAAGTTCTCGGAAGAGCTCAGGACCTTGGACTGCCGCGCTATCTGCGCCGCAAGGACGTTGTGCGGGAGACCTGCCGCCGAGAAGAGCGGGAGCTTCTGCCCCCTGACCAGCGTGTTCATGCCATCTATGCTTGAGATCCCGGTCTGGATGAACTCGGACGGCTCCTCCCTGCTGTAGGGGTTTATCCCTGACCCGACGATCTCCACCTTGTGCTTCGCGATGATGCCTGGCCCGCCGTCGCGTGGGTTACCCAGCCCGTCGAACGTTCTCCCTAGCATCTCGTCTGAGACGGAGATGCGAGCCGTCTCGCCGAGGAACCGGACCGACGTTCCGGTGGTGCTGAGTCCAAGGGTCGCCCCGAAGACCTGGATGACGGCGAGCCCTGCGCTCGAATCGAGGACCTGACCGCGGACCCTCTCGCCGAGCGAGTTCGTCACCTCGACCATCTCACCATAGGCGGCGTTCTGGACCTTCTCGACGAAGAGGAGGGGTCCTGCGACCTGTGAGACCGTCTTGTATGATATGGGTTCCATCAGGCTCGTATCTCCTTCACGAGTGCTCCGAACTCCTGGTCCAGGCTTCCGTCTATGTCCTGGGCGAAGGCCTCGAACTGGTCCTCCGGCGTCCACTTCATCTTGGCTATCTTGGACTTCACGGGGAAGTTCGCTATCTGCGATGCCTGCGCACCCGTCTTGATGGCCTCGGCCTCCCTCTTTCCGAAGGAGAGAATCGTCTTCATCATCAGATACTGTTTCCTGATGGACGTAAATGTGTCCACGGGGTCGTAGGCGCTCTGTTGGAGATAGTCCTCCCTGATCATCTTCGCAATGTCCATCACACCCTTCTCCGACTCGGGGAGAGCGTCGTAGCCCACAAGTTGGACGATGTCCTGAAGCTCGGCCTCCTTCTGAAGTATCTCCAGCGCTTCGATCCGCATCTCGGGCCAGTCCTTTGCCACGGTCCGCTGATACCAGCCGCGCAGATCGCCTGTGTAAAGTGAGTAGCTGGTCAACCAGTTTATCGACGGGAAGTGCCTGCGGGCTGCCAGGCTCGCGTCCAGCGCCCAGAATACCCTCGTCACGCGGAGCGTGTTCTGCGATACTGGCTCAGAGAAATCGCCGCCTGGAGGCGAGACCGCGCCGACCACCGTTACCGATCCAATGCGCTCCTGCGGTGAGAGCGCGACCACCTTGCCCGCCCTCTCATAGAACTCGGCGAGCCTGCTGCCGAGATAGGCGGGGTAGCCCTCCTCGCCGGGCATCTCCTCGAGCCTGCCCGAGATTTCCCTGAGCGCCTCTGCCCACCGTGAGGTGCTGTCGGCCATGAGGGCGACGTCGTACCCCATGTCTCTGAAGTACTCGGCGATCGTGATTCCGGTGTAGATGCTGGCCTCCCTCGCGGCGACGGGCATGTTAGACGTGTTCGCGACCAGGACCGTGCGTTCCATGAGTGGTCTCTTTGACCGAGGGTCCTCAAGCTCAGGGAATGTCGAGAGGACTTCGGCCATCTCGTTGCCCCTCTCCCCGCATCCCACGTAGACGATTACCGTGGCATCGCTCCACTTCGCCAGCTGCTGCTGCGAAACCGTCTTCCCGGAGCCGAAAGGACCCGGAATCGCCGCGGTCCCGCCCTTTGCGACGGGGAAGAACGTGTCGAAGACGCGCTGACCGGTAAGGAGCGGCGTGTCGGGCGGGAGCTTCCGGGATATCGGCCTCGGAATCCTGACCTTCCACTTGCTCGCAAGGAAGATGTCTACCTCTCCATCGGAGGTCTTGACCCGTCCGACAGGCTCCCTGATGGTGTATTTCCCTTCCTTTAGCTCCTTGAGCTCTCCGCTGACACCCGGGGGTATCATGATCTTGTGGAGAACGGGGGGCGTCTCCTGGACTGTTCCGATTATCTCGCCCGGGGAGACCCGGTCGTCCTTCTTCTTCGTGGGGACAAAGTCCCACTTCTTCTTCTCGTCCAGCGGCGGGATGACGAGCCCCCTGCTGATGAAGTCGCCGCTCTGCTCTCTCAGGATGTTGAGGGGCCTCTGGATTCCATCGTAGATTGAGGTGATCAGGCCAGGGCCTAGCTCCACCGAAAGGGCTTGACCGGTGTTGACGACCTTGTCTCCCGGCTTGACTCCCGTCGTATCCTCGTAGATCTGAATTGTGGCAGTCCCTCCCTCGAGCTTGATGACCTCTCCAATCAGACCGAGGTCCCCCACCCTCACGACGTCAAACATCTTCGCCCCTTCCGGACCATCTGACGTTACCACAGGTCCGCTGACTCTGATTATCTTGGCTTCTTTCATCAGGCACTCACCTTGAGGTCTACGCCGAGTATCCGTCTCGCGAGACTCGAGATTGACTCTTCCGAAACGTCACTGGTCAACGACGGCATGAACACCACCAATGGGACTATGGATGACCTGAGCTTCTCCCTTGTCGTCGCCGAGAGGTCCTTCCGCGCCTCGTCTCCTACAATAATCAGGCTGTAGTCCCCTGAGTTGAAGAGGTCTAGGACGGTCTTCTGCGTCTCGCCCCTGTTCGCCATGAAGGCGTCTTGGACGCCGAGAAGCTGATACCCAAGAACGAGCTCCCTTTCCCCCACGACTGCAATCTTTCCGCTCTGCGCAGGTGTTCTGGAGCTCAATTGTGTTCAGCCCGCTAGAATCACAGACTTAATGTATTCTTCGGTCATGCCGTACTGCTTCGCGTAGGTTATCCGGCGGATATTCTGCCGTTCAATCTCAGCTTGGAAGATGAAGGCGAACACGGATGTGAGGGAGAGTGCGATCGTCCTCATGCTGGGCAGCGACCTCGCGACGATGAGTTTGTCGATGGCGACCTCGAACTCCGTGAGGTTCTGGTTCTGACGGTACTTCGCTAGGGCCGGCGAGAGGTCGAACCAAGGGTCGAACTTCTTCACCACGTCTCCGATGTCTGCCGAGGAATATGCTTCGAGGAGACTGGCTTGGCTGACGAGGCCACCGTCTATCAGGTGCCTGGAGACGGTGTCGCGGTCCAGGTTCAGCTCCTTCGACTTCAGGATGCTCAGCAGGTTCTTCTTCGCAATCTCGGACCGGATGTATTCGCGGAGGACCCCTTCGTCACCTTGGATGAACCTCAACTGCCAGAGCAGCTTGGAGTAGTAGTAGTTCTGAAGGGCGCCCGAGAAGACGCCCAGGTCTCCCGACTTTCTGAAATCCCCTAGCTGCTGTAGGAGGACCGCGCCATAGCCGTACCGCACCAGGGAGTTTATCACGCCCTCTATGTCCGGTTGCTCCAGCATCCCGCGGAGTTCGCTGAGAGGGATCACGTTGGTCGAAACGCCCCCCGGCAGGTTGCGCCGCGGGACCAGGAAAGCCTCTGTCTCCTCCCGGCTCCTGCCCACGCTCTTGGCCGCCAGAATGAGCTCGATGTTCTCGACATCCCACCTCGCCAGGTAGGCGACCAGGATGGTCTTGCCGGAGCTGGGGGCGACCGACAGCGCAATCCGGTTCAGGTCCGCCAGGTGGCTGTTCACGGCAATCTCGATGAGCTCTGGTGGCTTGTGCGTCGCCGCGAACTCCTCGATGTCGGCCTTGTACCAGGTGTCTGCAAGCCGCTGGGCGATCTCGACCACGTCCTTGGCCCTCACGAGCTCGTAGAGCCGCTCTGTTGTTAGGAAATCTATCGACATCGCCTTCAGTCTTCCGAAGGCGCCCGAGTAAGATTGCTTCATCCCTGACTGACTACTCCCTACCGATTATGGATGCGCGTACTTTCTCGTCGTGATTGCGGAGCATCTCTTCGAAGGTGAGATCGAGTTCGAAGTTCCCGTCCTCGCTCTCGGCTTTGAAGCCTCCTATGGAAGGAAGGTCCGCTGATAGGACCTTGGTCCCGGCCTTCTTGATAGCCTGGGCGTCTGCGGACCGGCACCTCACCCCGATGTTCCCTCCGAGTCTCTTCGAGGCGTACTGGACCAACCGCGGGAGAAGCTGGGTGTATTCCTTCGAATCTGCAAACTCTGCCAGAACCTGCCTGAGCGCTGAGATGTTGGACTCGAGCATCTTCTCGGTCGCGTCGAAGCCCATCTTCTTGACCTGGAGCGTAGCGGCCCCCGTTATGCGCGTCTCTTCCTTTTGTGAGAGCGACGCAGCCTCTGTCTTGGAGGCTTCGAGTATGCGGTTCCGCTCACCCAGTGTCCGGTTGCGGACCTCAGCCATCTTGGCGCCGTACTCATCTTCGAGTTGCTTGAGAGCGGCCTTTCGTTTCTCTTCTACTTCCTTCAGTAAGGTCTCAGCGCCCACAAGCAACCAGTCCGTCCCTTACAGGATGTTGAGGAGCAGGATGACACCCAAGACGAACCCGATGATCCACAGGGTCTCGGGGATGACGAAGAAGAACAGGACCTGGCCGAACTTCTCCGGCTTCTCACCGATGATGCCCATGCCTGCGGCACCCATTCCGTGCTGAGCAATGCCGGTGGCTATCAGGCCAGAGGACATCACCATGGCTGCTGCTAGAGCGAGAGTTGTATCGACTACTGCCATCTTTAGAGTCGCGCAATTCCCCGAAGTACCGTATTTATGCATATCTGTGTCAATAGACCTGAATGCTCTCTCTCGCCCACTGAAGACCTTCCGATATTCGGAACCGCCGCGAGGTGCTGCGTTCCCTCGACTTCATCTGCGTTCGTTCTCAGCTCCCGGACTCCTCTTGGACAGCCTCTCCGTGACCAGGGCCGAGATGGCAAGGAGGACACCCGCCAGGATGAACGTGACATGGAAACCGAAGTAGATGGACACGATGCCTGAGAGGGCCGATCCCACAGTGATGGCGACTCCGACGATGGCGCTGTAAACGCCCAGCGACGAGCCGTGGCTGTTTCCCTTGATCGAGTTGAAGACCATGATGTTCGAGGCCGTGTAGTAGATTCCGTAGGCCAATCCGCTTGCGAGAGGGTAGAAGACCAGCGTCGGCAAGATGAACCAGACTCCTGGGATGAAGACGGAAGCGACCCCGAGGATTACGTAGCTGCCGCCACGCAGTACCAGGCTCTGGACCGCCACCCCGGTGAGCGACCTGTTCGCCATGTAGCGGCCCGCGTACTGGAACGACAGGACTTGGGCAACCAGGACGACGACGTTGACCACGTACACCTGGCTTTCGGTGAGCGAGTGGGAAGTCAGCGCCGGGACAATCGAGGTGTTGAAGAAGGCGCTGCCGAAGTAGAACATGACTATGGAGATGTAGAGCAGAGGCACGTAGCTGGTCAGCTCGTTGCGCAGGCCCTTGAAGAGCCGCTGGAAGTCGGAGGGCCTCGGGATGTTGAGGAAGATGAGCGGAGATGCGTAGAGACGCTGGAAGAACCCGGGCCGCTGCATGACCACGATCTCCTTCTCAAACACGAACTTCGGCTCCTGGATGAGGACTGCTGAGGAGGCCGCCGAGATCAGCGAGAGCATGCCCAGGGGGATCGTGAGCCAGATGATCATCTGCGGCAGCAACTGGACCCAGAATGCGCTGAGGGCGTAGCCGAGAATCGCGCCGACGGTCGATATGAGAGACAGCCTCGCAAAGCGGGTGGCCCATCTGTTCTTTGGCTCGGTCTCCATGATTAGCAGGTTCAGCGGCGTGGCGGAGGCGGAGGAGATGAAGGAGACCAGTGAGTAGACGAAGATGATCCCCGACGTCGAGGTCGCGAAGAAGAACGAGAACAGGTAGACCGTGGTTATCGCGTAGCTGGTCACTATGATCAGCTTGCGCTGCCGGAGCCGGTCGGTGACCAGGCCCCAGACTATCGCCGCGGGTATGCCTATGGCGTTGAACAGCGTCACGGCCACGGTCACGTAGGCGGTCCCCGCCTGGACCCCGTTGGTCTGAAGCAGGTACAGCTGGACGAAGGTCCCTATCGGGCCGAGCGCAATGTTCACTGGCAGGGTCGAGTAGACCCAGTCGATTCTCCTTCTTGGAGCGGTGCTCTCTTTCGTGGACACTGCGCGCAGACTACCTCTTTGCCTCGGGCTGAGGACGGATGCCACAGCCTGGTCATAAAGACATATACCGCGTCGCTCGAGTGGCAGGCACGTTGGTCTCGTCGAGCAGCTTCATGGTTGGCCTAATCGGGGGTCTGCTCGACTTCGCTTCCGCGACGACAATGGCCATCAACGGGGGAGGCAGCGCCATGGTGAACGGATACGTGGTATCCGGGTACGGGTGGGCCGCGGTCCTTGCCCTCATCGGTGTCCTCGTCGTAGCCACCGCAATCCTCTCAGTGACGGCGACGGGGGTGAGGCACCTCAAGACCTTCTCTGTGCTGATGGCGCTGCTCGGCCTCATCATGGCGATAATGGGTACCGTGGCGTCCAGCGGACTGCTCACGGGCTCGTCCCTGATCTTCGGCTACGGGATGGTGGTCGTGGGACTCCTGATGGCAATCAACAGCGTCATGATGCTCCGGACGCCCATGCCAATCTAGGCTGCTGCGGTCAGTGCCGCAGGCTAGGCCGAGCTCCAGTCTCTAGTGCCCCGCCGATGATGAGTCTTTGTCTACGAAGTTCTTGAACAGGTACAGCGAGCCGAACACCACGGTCACGATGACCAGCACGTAGATCGGCACAAACAGAATGGTGGTCTGGACCGGGAAGGCCCCCGTGTTGTTGGGAAGCCGGAGGGTCAGTGCGAACACGAGCAGAATCAGGAAAGAGACCGCCGGCACGGCGATGTGCACGCTGCGAGGTAGGGCCCCCTGGGCCGTCCCGTTGCGCTGTCCTGTCTTTTCGTCGCTCTCGGGCACGTCATTTCCTATCGTCACAGAGGTATTTCACGTTTGTCCTTCGGGCGCGGGGTGTCCCTAGGTCGTCAGCCGCAGGATGGCCTTGGCTACCTCGCCGTCCGACTCCTCGAGCGCCACAACGGCCTTCTCCTTGGAGACGTTCGCCTGCTGCTGGACCAGCAGGATGTCCTCTTCGGAGAACTTCTTCCTCTCCTTCTCGACCTCCTCCACCTCCCCCATGACCTGGAAGATGCGGCTACCCTGGGCGATTACCTCGGAGACCTGGGCGTCGTGGATGTGAATATCCTTCAGGGAGGTCCTGATTATCACTTCTTCGACGTCGGCAATCTCCTTCATGTTGATGCCCATGCGGTCCATCATGCGGCGGGTCTTCCTGTCATCCAGTTTCATTCGTGAGCACTCCTGACCTTGACCGCCACCCCTGCCTTAAACTCTCTCATGCAGGCGCCCGGGAGCTTAGCCCTGCCGACCCCTATCGGCGTCCCCCGCCCGTCGAGGACGACCACCTCTCCGCCCGGGAGGACATGCCTCCCCGTCTTCAGGACGAACTTGCAGAACACGGACTTCCCGCTCCGCACGAACTGCACCGCATCGTCGCTCACGGTCACCGAGTTCTGCATGAACGTCCTCGAAGAGGCGAGAATGCGCGCCCCGAGGAGCGAGAGCGCTATGGCGCCATTGGGCCGCACAACGGCGAACAGCTTCCCGTCGTGCATGACCTGCTTGAGCCTGTCGGACCTGCGTGAATAGAGGAAGTCGAGGCCGCTGCGCGGGAGGGCGGTGCTCGTCCCCCTGCCGAACTCATAGTCGAGCATGAGGCAGAACCTCCTTCTCTCGTCCAGCAGCGCCAAGACGCGCCGGCCATCGCTCGCGATGATAAAAGGGTGCGTTTGGCCTTGCGAGAGCTTTTTAAGGCGAAGGGATTCCGAACCGACGATTCCTTTGAAAGCAGCCTGCGAAATCTGCGGCGGTCCCATGAGGACGGGACCCAACAAGGTCGAAATCGATGGGGCCATCATGGTTGTCTGCAGCGGCTGCTCCAAGCTTGGAAGGTCGGTCGGCGGGGCTCTGGTGAGGGAGACGCACGTTCGTCCCATCCAGACCAGCTTCAGGCCGGCTCAGACGGTGTCCGAACCGGAGTACGAGATGGATCCCGATTACAACGTGAAGATAAGACAGGCGAGGGAGAAGATGGGCCTCTCACAGGAAGACCTGGGCAGGCTCCTCAACGAGAAGCTGTCTGTCATCAGGATGGTCGAATCGAAGAAGCTCAAGCCCGATGCCGTCCTGACACGGAAGCTCACCCACCAGCTCAAAGTGACACTCATGGTCCCCCTGTCCGAGCTGGAAGGCGGCAAGGCGGGCGCCTGAGGACCTCTCGGAAGACGAGAGTCCTGAGGTCGGATTCTGGCCTGCGCTGGAATGGCTGAGAGTCTTGGGCACCGTGAAGAGCATCAGGATACTCAGGATAGGGCACAGGTACGTCAGGGACTACCGAACTCTCACGCACCTCTGCCTGGTATCCCGCGCCCTGGGGGCCGAGGCGGTCTACCTCGAGGAAATCGACGACGGGCTTCTCGAGGGGATTCACGAGGTCAACGAGGCCTGGGGAGGCGCGTTCCAAGTCCTCAAGGTCGCCTCGTGGAAGGCGGCGGTCTCGGAGGCGAAGAGGGAAGGGAGGACAGTGGTCCATCTCACAATGTACGGCCTGCCGATCCAGGACAAGGTCGAGGAGCTGAAGAGGAGCTCGAAGCTCCTGGTGGCGGTGGGCGGCCCCAAGGTCCCAGCCGAGGCGTATCAGCTGGCCGACTACAACATAGCGGTCACGTCTCAGCCCCATTCGGAGATAGCAGCCCTGGCCATCGTGCTTCACGAGCTTCAGGGGGGAGAAGAACTTAAGAAGGAGTTTGGCCCCGCTAAAATGAAGATAATTCCTTCCGCAAAAGGCAAAAAGGTTGAGAGAATAGCGTGAAGATAGAGTATGAGGATACATTCGTAAAGGTGGCCGGACTCATTGGCGGGCCCGACTACGTCAGGGTAGCCAGGGCGTTGCTCAACAACGAGAACGCCACCGATGAGGAGATAGCCTCGGCCACCGGCCTGAAGATAAAAACCGTCAGGAAGGCCCTCTACGACCTCTTCGGCAGGAGCCTGATCACAGGGGTGAGGGTGAGGGACCCGAAGAGGGGCTGGTTCGTCTACAGGTGGAAGGCGCAGCGGGACCAGACGGACGGGTTCATACAGACGCAGAAGAGGAAGATCCTGAAGAGGCTGCTGCAGCGGCTGGAGTACGAGGAGGCGCACGAGTTCTACTACTGCGGGACCCAGACCTGCGTCACCCGCACCTTCGAGGAGTCGATGGAGTCATTCTTCAGGTGCCCGACCTGCCAGAGGCCCCTGAACAGGGTCGACAACACCGACCTGAAGACCGCCCTCCACTGGAAGATCAAGCAGCTCGAAGAGGACACCAGCAAGTGATCCCCGACGAGAGGCAGGTCCTGTCCCTGCACGAGAAGTACGGGAGCAGCGAGAGGGTGGTCGCGCACTGCAAGACCGTCGCCAAGGCATCCATGATCATGAGCGACGAGCTCGTCGCCAAAGGGAGACCAGTGAACGCCGACGCTATCCTCGCAGGGGCGCTGCTGCACGACATCGGGAGGAGCAGGACGCACGAGGTCGGACACGGGTGGATCGGCGCGTCCATCCTCGAGGAGGAGGGGGTGGACCGAATCGTCGTCGAGATAGTTAGGAGGCACGTGGGCGCAGGCATATCCCCGCAGGAGGCGAAGACGCTCGGGTTCCCGGAGGGAGACTACATCCCTAGGACGACCGAGCAGATGGTTGTCTGCTTCGCGGACAAGCTAGTCAGCTCCGACTCGCTGAGGCCGCTGGCAGAGGAGGTGGCGCGCTTCGAGAGGAAGGGGCACGACGTGAAGAGGCTGCTCGACCTGAGGAAGAGCCTGGAGGATGAGCTCGGGGAGGACCCGGAGAAGCTCGTCTTGAAAGCTTCCATAGAATCATAGCAAATCAGACTTCAATCCGATTGTCGACTGAGCGAGGTGGGAGCTTATCAGCTCTCCAGACGTTCGTGCGTGTGGACGTCGAAATCCCAGTCGAGAACGACGAGTTCAGTAGGGGTTGGCTCACTGGCCTTATCGACGGAGAAGGATGCATCCACGTCCGATACCGGAGCGACAGAAACACTATGTATCCGCGTCTGCGAATCTACGTTACCTCAAAGCCAATCATCGATGAAGCAGCCCGAATAATGGGTGTCAATCCGTTCCCAAGGGGGGACCACGGCAAGCAAGTCGGATGGTATGCCACCGTCTCCCACCGAAAAGCACTGAGAGTCCTAAGAGTTGTTGCCCCACTCCTGTTGGACCCGTCGAAGAGGTGTAGGGCCAGAAGAATTCTCGAGACTTTCCGAGATGTCGGTACAATCCACATTCGATCGACGGCTGCAGAGTTCTTTCGGGATTGTCCGCCTCCTACCAGAATCAGGAATCCTCCCAGAAGGATAATAAGCAGCACTTGAATGGCCTCATTTTAGCGAGGTGGGGAAGCCAGGTCATCCCGGCGGGCTCATAAGCTTAGGCAGAGAGACCCGCAGACCGGAGATCGGGGTATTATCCCGACCGGGGGTTCAAATCCTCCCCTCGCTACCTTTTCCTTTCCCACAGACGAGCGATGGTGGTGGGAGTATGAGGGGTTCATCCTTTACAAGGATGAGATTCCAGTGCGTCAGCGATGGGCTTCTGCGAGAAGTGCGGCACGCGCATCCCCGAGGACTCCCGGTACTGCCCCAGATGCGGTGCCAGGGCGGACAGCAGGGCCGTCACCGAGCGCCCGTGCAGGTTCTGTCAGGCGTACAACCGGCTTGACCGTGCGTTCTGCCTGAGCTGTCGCAGGCGGCTCATTCCCTTGACATCCTACGACATCACCGAGGGTGACTTCGTCTCCCAGGCAGACAGGGACAACCTAGGCATGCTTCAGGGGACCGAGCCTCTCCCGCACCTGATTCAGGGGCTTGTCGCTGGAGGCCGGGAGAGGTCCATGCGCTCCTGGCTTGCCTCGCAGGCAATCAGGGTAGCGAACCGGTCGAGGCTCGACGCCCTGATCAGGGGCTGCGGCGAGACCCTGGGGTTGGAGATTCTCCCCGAGGCCTTCGTGCTTCCCACCCCGGAGCTCAACGCAGCCACCTTCGGCCGCGACGAGAGACCGATGCTCGCCATAACCTCTGCGGCTCTCGAGAAGCTCAACGAGAGGGAGGTGATGGCGCTGGTTGGGCACGAGCTGGGCCACGTGAAGTCGAAGCACCTCCTGTACCACACCCTCGCGGAGTCCTTCGGTGCCGGCGCGCAGCTCCTCGCCGGGTTCTACGGTGCAGGACTCGTGGCGGTGCCGATCCAGATGCTCCTGCTTTCCTGGCACAGGGAGTCCGAGATATCCGCAGACAGGGCAGCCCTGCTAATCGTGGACGATCCTGGCGTGTTCAGGTCGATGATGCTGAAGATCATGGGGTACGGCGCCTCAGTGGACGACAATCCGGGGAGCTCAATCGTAGAGGCCTTCCAGACTCATCCGACCTACGGAAGGAGGCTCGCCGCCGTCAGGGAGTTCCACACAAGCGCCGAGTACGCCAAGGCCCGGGAGAAGGTCAGGACCAGGCTGAGGCTCAGGAATGCTCTCGTCCCTGCCTGCCGGTTCTGCGGGGCGAGCAAGCCGGTCACGGACCTCTACTGCAGAGCCTGCGGCAGAAGCCAGTACTAGACGCCGGTCACCTGGGTCAGCATCCTTCAGCGAAGCCGTCCTCCGGGAGCGCAGGCTGAACTTGGGCGCCCGGGTATCTCGGTATTATACTCGGCCGTGGATGCCCTAGCGAGGGCGACGAGATTGATTAGTTCGGACCTGCTTTCAGGCACCGTCCTGGCTCTTCCAATCCACCTTCGCCTGATGAGTCCCTTCTTCTTCAGTCTCGTGGGGCTGTTCGTCGTCTCGCTTGTATCCAATGCCACCCCGTTCCTCGGGGCGTCGTACACCCTGATAGCAACGACTGAGCTGATCGCCTTCGGCCTCTCTGTCGACGCCTTCGTCCTTGTGGTGGTAGTGACGGCGGCCGGCGCGGCCATCGGGAAGCTCATCATCTACGGTGCCGCCAAGGGCTTCAAGGGGTGGCTTTCGCGGAACAGGAACGTCCAGTTGCTCGCCCGGTGGCTGCAGGACAGAAGGTTCCTTGTGGCTGTGTTCGTGGCGGCGGTCATCCCGGTTCTGCCGCTGGACGACTACATCTACATCGGCGCGGGGGCGGCGAAGACGAGGGTCCTCCCCATGTTCTCGGTCACGATAGCGGCGAAGCTGCTCAAGAGCACATTCGAGATCGGACTGGAGCTGTTCGGGGTGATCAAGATTACGAACTTCACGACGCGCTTCCTGGGCCTGTCCAGGGTCGACGTCTCCCTGCTCCTGACCATCGTCTTCGTGGTCCTCGGAGTCCTTCTGTTCAAGTACGACTGGGAGGGTCTCCTGCACGGCCGACGGATGAGCTCCTCCGCTTCCGCCTCTGTCCAGCCCTAGGGGCAGGATCCCAGCCCATCGGCCTGACCCCAGGCTGCGCTGGGGCAGAGCCGGAACCACCCCTCGATGAGCGGATGCGCCTTCAGCAGCTCTCGCCCGTAGCGGCTGAGGGGCTTGGTCAGGTGCCTCTGCGCGCCGGAGGAAGGCAGGTAGGTTCCGGGCACGATGGTCCTCTCACGCTCCTCCGAGTGCCTGGCGTCCTCGCCCAACCTGGCGCCGCAGCTCCTGCACTGGAAGCCCTTTCCGGTGCCCTCTGACTTGGCCACCCTGCCGCAGTTGGCGCAGACCGGGTTGGTCCAGCGCTGCGCGCGATTGAGAGAGAGGACCTCGAGTTTCTCGACGTTGAGCACGGCAGGGTGCCTGCCCGTGGCCCTGCGCACCCCCCCGAAGACTCTGACCTCGTCGCCGGGCTCCAGCAACCCTGCCGCCCTGTGCAGATCGGCTGCCGGCTTGTAGACCGCGCAGTGCGCCAGAGTTTGGGTCACTCTCAGATCCAGGTACAGATGCCCGCCAGGACCCTTTCGCAGGCCCTCCACAGACCCCTCAAGCCAGCCCGACGAGTAGGCCTTCATCGGCAGCAGGAGCCTCTCGCCCAGGTGCGCGTCGGTGCACTGGTTCGAGAGATAGATCATATGGCCGGCAAGCCGCTCCTCGAAGTCCAGCGTCGCGAAGGCAGACAGGGCGATGCCGGGAGAATCGGCCCGTATCCCGAGGAAGACTGGGTCTGGGCCGTGGGGGGTCAACAGCACCCTGCCGCTCCTGTGGTCGTAGCTGTTGAACGTGTGCGGGAAGGTCTTCCGCTCCATGGCCTTCACTGAGCCAGCCCCGACCGACCTCCTCTTGCCGTAGTGGGCCTCGCTTCTGTAGGCGATGAGCTCGTAGGTGTGGTCGTCCTCCTTCCTGAAGCCGAGGCTCGCAGCGGCGCCGACGACCCCCATGCCGTTCCCCAGCGTGACGTGGCGGATTCCGGCCTCGGACAGGAGGTTCAGGACCCTCCTGTAGCTTACCACCCCAGAGACGGCCGAGAGATACAGCGCCCTCAGGAACCCTGGCGCCCGCTCTCGGTCCAGGAAGACAAGGCCCGAATTGGCCCCGTTCCCGACATCCGAGAGCTCGCGCATGGCGGTCTCAGCAATCTCGAATGCCCCATCAGGATCGTCGGTCTCGAATTCAAGGCAGACCGCGGCGTTGCCCCTGGTCTTGAAGGGGATGTTGGGGTTCAGCCTGACGAGCCGCGGGTAGGTACTGAAGGCGCAGCCGCTGGCGCGCAGGTCCCCCACGATCCGGAACCCGAGATGAGTGGTGCAGTGGCCTGACCGGGAATCAGTGTCGTCGAGGCCGACAAGGCACCGCATTTGGACTCCGAATCCCACCGTTCTTGCCCATAATTTAAGATGCGCAGATTGGCCTCAGCTCCGCTCGGACGGAAGCTCTGCATGGGTGGCCGGGTTGACTTTCTAGGCCGGGGAGTCGCCTTCGACCACAATCATGGTGAGAGTGCTGCGCACCCTGTCCAGGCGTCTGACCTTCCAGGTGATTGTCTCCTTCACCTTGTCCATGGTGTCTGCCTTGACCTTGGCCACGATGTCGTAGACGCCGTATACGACGTAGACTTCGTCCACGAATTCAATATCCTTCAGCTGCTTCACCAGATCCTCTTCAGCGCCGAGGTCTGCGTTTATCAGCACGAAAGCCATTGGCATGGTTATTGTCTCGCTCATATTGGCAACGTCTTAGTATAAAACATTTCATTCGGGCACAAGATTTTCATCTTCCGGGCCAGGCTCTTCACCGAGTTCCATGATCACCGGGAACGCGTGCCGTTGTGCAACCATTGCGTCAGCAAGGCTAGCTCTCAATCGATTGTATAATAAGGCGGCTCAGGCGGCGCAGTTCAGATGAACATCCTCGTCATAGACTACGGCCAGGACGACCCCGACAAGTGCACGGCCAAGAAGATGATCAGGATGGGCCTTGCAACGGAGGTCTCGAGGAAGTTCCACGCGGCTAGCTCGCTTCTCGTGTTGAACCCGTTCGGGGAGATTGTGATGTCCCCCGAAGACAAGAACAGCAAGGGGATTCTGGACATCGACTGTTCCTGGAACTTCGCCAGAGAGGTCTTCTTCAAGAAGCTCGGCGGCAAGCACAGGCGGCTCCCGGCACTGCTCGCAGGCAATCCCACGAACTACTCAAAGATGGGCATGCTCAGCTCGGTAGAGGCGGTTGCCGGCTCGCTCTACATCCTCGGAGAGAAGGAGGACGCCAGCAGGTACCTCTCTCTGTATAAGTGGGGGCCGACCTTCCTCTCGCTGAACGCAGACCCCCTCGAGGAGTACAGCAGGGCGAAGACGGAGGACGAGGTCCGCGACCTCGAGAGGGAGTTCTTCCGCCAGTACTTCCCGGAATAAAGGCTAAAGTAGCCGAGGGCCTAGCTACCGTCGACGCGAGCCGGCGGGTGGGCCACGGGGACCTCCTGGGGAAGTTCCTCCCTCACTGCAGGATGCATGACGCCGAGAGGCGTAGCCGGAGACGGCTGGCTACGGAACAGAAACGATACCCGCCTCACCAAATGCGGTGACGGAGCAATCCAGAGATCGGTGAGAACGGGATGAAACGGCCGACCCATGCAGAGCAAGGCCGAACGTGGTCGTGGACGCGCCTGCACCAGACCAGGGTAGGCTGCTGAGCTGAATCCCGCCTAGAACAGAAGGAGGACTACGGCCGCGCACGCGTCGCCCCCACGTGTGGTTCCTACACGTGGGATTTTACTACACCAGCGGGGGTTCATCAGGCGCCAGACCAACTCTCTCGCAGCCGACTAGTGTGGCGCCTTATTAGTCGGAACCCAGTAGAAATTCGTGGATAGTATATCCGGAGACTCCCTTGTCAAAGATGAAAGACAAGCCGATTCCTGTGCGGTCAGAATCCCCGGGCAGTACACGCTATGGGCTCAGGCGGCAGGGTATTTCGACGGTGATGGTTCGGTCCATTTGCGTACTGACTCGCCTGTCGTCTTGAGATTTGCACTGGTTTGGATAGACAACTCATTTGGTCAGCTTCTGCAACTGAGAACCTTTCTTCGAACTCAAGGAATTAATCTGGGAGGCGTTCTCAGGCACAGCGAGAATGTCTGCAGGCTGCAAGTCGTGAGTCCCAAGTCTGCACTTTACGCGGCGGAACAAATGATGCCCTTTTGTTCGAAGAAGCATGACGAATTGAGAACCTTGGTTGACTACTATGAAGATAGAATCACCGGAACAGAAGCTCTTTCTCAAATCAACGAGGCCGTTCTCTCTGGGGTGCGCCTTGGACGTATCAGAAGGGTGAGCGTCCTCCCCACGTACAGGGAAGGCAAACATAGGGTGGCAAGAGCCAGAGGAAACAAGGCAGCGGAACCGCGGCGTGTCAGCTTGATTTGAAGATTTCGGCCGGCACGCGTCAGCAATCAACTCGGACAGAGGCGCAGTGACAGAGCTCTTGCTAGGCTAGGTCTTTCTGGAGGTCCTGATGATTGTGACCATGGCGACGAGGAGGATGGCGCTCCCGACGAGGAAGACGGCCCAGACCACCGGCCACGGCAGGACCGGGAAGGCTGGGAGAGGCACATTCTCGCCGTTCAGCCAGGCCGATGCGAAGTAGGCCAGGCCCAGAATGGCGGGAATCGTCCCTGCGATGGTGATCGTGCCGGCAACGAGGGGCCTGTGCCTGAGCAGTGCGTAGAGGCTGCAACCGAAAATGCTCAGAACAGCCAGAATCGACATGGCGACGCTGTAGTAGAACTGCATCTCTATGGGGTAGCTCTGAAGGTAGCCGGGGACCAGAAGGAGCTCTGCGAACCCTATCAGTGATCCGAAGTCAAGGATGTAGGGCAGCCCGGCCGGGAAGTCCTTGTCGAAGACGACCACTAGAATGCTGCCGCCGAGGAAGATGTCGATGCCCAGGAGGATGAAGAACTGCGGCGGGAAGGGAGAGATCATTGGAGGCCCTCCTTCCTGTCATCGCCCCTGGGATCTTGCTGAAGGACGGCGACCAGCAGGACTACCAACACTACGGTGGCTATCGGTAGGAGCGCGTAGACGCCGTTGAAGCCCCAGAGGGCGGGTGACACGTAGCCGACGTAGGGGACGACCAGAATGACCTGGCCGATGTAGTTGCTCTGGGTGACGTTCCAGGGGTCGGTGGTAGGATTCGTGACGTTGTTCTCGCCCTTGGTCGCAAGGCACTTGGCGCCAGCGCAACTGAGCGTCGCGACGACGCCGTGGACGATGATTCCAGGATTGCCGCGTGGGTCGTGGAAGGCGATGACGCTGCCGGGACCTAGACTGGAGAAGGAGGTCCTGTAGATTACTGCGACGTCGCCGTAGCTGATGGCAGGAGACATGCTGCTGGGGTTGTCGGTGACTACGTAGAACGGCTGGGTGCCCGTCACGTACTCGACCACGGCGAAGGCGGAGACGAGGATCAGCAGGGCGGTGCCCGCGTACTCCGCAAGCCTGAGAACTCTCTTGACACTTGTTGTCATGTTCTCTTGTCTCCCGCTCAGGGGGATGCGCAGGCGAAGCGAGGCGTGGTCTCGTCCATGGCTCAGCCCACCGAGAGCGTGACGATGTACTGGGTGTAGGCCGTTGAGGTGGTTGAGAGAATCTTCACCGCGAAGGCTATCGTCGAGGGGCTGTTCGGGGAGGTCGGGACCGCATTGGCGTAGGCGCCAACCGCAATGTAGAGCGTCCCCGAGGCGCCGAGCGACACGCCCGTCCCTGAAGTTTGGGAGAGCGCGCCGCTGGTGACTGTGATCTGTTTGCTGAAGGAGGGGCTCGTGAAGAGAATCGTAAGGTTCGTCAGCCGACCGAGATTCGTCGCCAGGCTGGACATCGTCGCCAGGTTCACGGTCCAGGACGAGGTGGTCGGGTTGTGGACGCTAAGGATGTAGTTGTAGACGGCGGGGTTCTGGAAGCTGGTCAGCTGCCCCGCGCCCCAGTAGATCGTGACCGAGGCGCTGGCTGTGAGTTGAACCTCAATGTAGCCGCTGGAGGGGATTGTCCCCTGGGATGACGCAAATGACGTTGAAATCTGTGCTTTCGTTGGGGTGATGGTGCCGGTGGCGCCGGATGAGACGAGGGTATTTTGCACGGCTCCTGCAGAAGAAGTGGTGTATGCATTTACGGTCAACTGGGTGGTCGGGGCTTTGATTCCATCGGCGATGATTGCCCATGTGGTCGATGTGCCGAGGGTAAAGCCGACAGTCGTGGCACCTCCCGTCGCCACCAGTTCGTCCTCCGTCGATCCGTACAATCCAGACTGGACCACGGCGAATCCGCTTCCTGCAGTGAAAGTGTCGCTCACCCCTGTCGCGACCATGCCGATGACAAGGTCGTCTGCGGCCGAGGTGGTGAAGGAGACCGATGGCTTTGTTGAGGAGCCTGTGGCCGTCTGCGCTGTCCCATCGAAGGGCGAAGCCGTGTTCGCGCCCTTTATGCCCATGGCTGCTATCGTGTAGAGGCCGCCGAGCGCGCTGAAAGTCACGCCTATCCTGTCGGAACTCAGGGTGCCAGAGGCTATGGCGTACACCTCGTTGGCCTCTGCGGTGTTGGTGGCCGCCTGACGGCTGGCCCACGTCAGCCCAGAGCCATCCGTCACCGTGGCCGTGAACGCCGTCGTGCTGGAGACGACCACGATAACAACGTCGGGGGAGGCGGTGGTGGTCAGCGACACACCAGCGGACATCTGCACCGCGTCCGCCTCGAAGGCCCATGCCTCGCTGGCGCTGAGAGTCTCTCCAACCGAAGTGCTGGACTGGCCAGAAGTGACGTACTCATACACGGCATCTGCCGCCGCGCTGGTGGCGCCCGTCCCCGCATTGGCACAGGCTGTCCCGTAGACCCTGTAGGGTGGGCTTGCGACGGTGCATGTGAGTCCGCCGGGTCCCACAGGGTAGGCGGAGACAAGGCCCCCGACCAGCAGGTCGTCGGCGTTGCTCGTGGAGACTGAGGCCGCAGGCTTCGTGGAAGTGCCGGTGCCCGTGGCAGGTAGGCCTGAGTGTGAATCGAAGGGCGAGGCGGTGTTGGCGCCGGCGATGGTGAAAACGGTCAGGACGGCTCCTTCCCCTGCCGCCAGCGCGTGGGAGAAGGTCGCCGCAATCGAGGCGGACGAGAGAGTGGACGACGCTGCGGCATAGAATTCTTCAATGTGATAATTTCCGTCCGTAAGCTCCCCCCCTCTCGCAGTCCAGGCAAGGCTCCCTCCCGACAACGACACTGTGTACGCATGGCTGTCATACCAGGAGACATAGGCGACGGCAAGTTCGTTCGCGTATGAGGTGGTGACTGTCACACTGAGGCTGGCGGGAGCGGTCCCTGTGGTCTGTTGAGAAGCGTCTATGCCGTACTTCGTCGTGGCCACCGCAGATGCGTCGACCGAAGGAGGTGCTGGTTCAGCGGCCCAAAGGTTCAGCGTCGATGTCCCGGCGTAGATGGCCGTGCTGACTGGGTACTGGGGCGTCCAAAGACATGCGGTCTGACCGGAAGTCAGTGCAAAGGACCCGGAGGTCCCGGGCGTGGCAATCGAGGTATCAACAGTGGGGCTTGTGCAAGTGGTGGGGGCACTGGCGCTTTCATAGAACGTCAGACTGGCGGTCGCTGAAGCGGTGGCTTGAACAAAGGTGGTCGAGACCGAGGACGAGCCGGCCGTGCCACCCACCAGCTTGACCGAAGGGGTCTGAGGTGTGGCAGTGGTGTTGCCCAGGTAGAATCCGTACACAGAGGCGCTTGCGGGATTGCATGAGACGAGCACGATGATGGCCGCTGCGGCCAGGAGGAGGTACCTGGAAGGCCGTACCGACTGCATCAAGGACTAGGATGACCTCCATGAGAAGCAAGGGATGATGCGCAATTGTTCTCCTGCGTGCGAACCTGGGTCAGAGGTGCGCCTGCCGGACCGGTGCATGGGGCACCCTAGCCTCTGCTGCGCTACACCGGCCGGGCAACATCGACCCATCGTTCTCACGACTCGGCGGTTGAACAAATGTGGGTGGTTCTAGGACATCGCTCACGCGATGGGCGTGCCTAGATCCACTGGAAGGCGATATCGAAGGTGACTGACCCGCCAATCGGGGTGGCCGCATAGGCTGCGACTTCGATGTAGCCCTTTGCACCCGCTGCCAGAGAAGCGCCGCTGACGAGTACCTGGGTGCCCGAGCTGCCCGCGACTATCGAATAGCTGCCGGGGCAATTGCCCGGTGTCACGAGACTGCCATCAGGGTTGAAATCGGTCTGGATCGTGCAGTAGTAGACCGTTATCTTGCCCAGGTTGGCTGCGGTGGCACCTCCGATGTTGTAGATTTCCACTTTGTTCAGCGTGTGGCTGGCGGTGGCCTCATGGTTCTGGATTGTCGTGAAGTTGGTGTAGTAGGTCGCAGGTTGGACCGCACTCGTAGCCGATGGGAAGAAGCTGAGGGTGACTGCCTCGTAGTCACTGGTGCTTGGTGCGGTATAGGACGCGCATGGATAGGTGGAGCAACTGGATGACAGGTCGCCGCCGGGACGGAGGACTACCTTTGCGGTCTGCGGCGTGGCCGTCGTGTTGGCAATGTAGTAGACGTACACCGTCGAACTCGCAGATCCGACGAGTAGCGCGATCAGCAGGACTGGAAGGAGTTTCCCCGCTTTCGAGTTGAACAGTGCTTTGAATTTTCTTCTGTAGCTCATGGCTAACAAAAATTGAGTCAAAAAATCCATTTAATAAAGTTTATTATTTTTAGTAATTTAATTGGCCGATATAGCATGGTTTGTCGCAGTTTCATCAATTCTATGCAATATCTAAATCCGATGGCAGTCAGCATAGAATATTCCCCACGGTCCTGATGAAATCTCTATACGGGAGGCCAAATCAGGGGGGTCTAATCGTAGTCGATTTATTCAGTGCGCGGATGGAATAATCAGGACGCCAGCCGATTAATTCAGTGGACGGAAGAAATAATCCCGATGGCAACCAACCTATTCAGCGCGGAAGGAATGGCACCGATGGGACGCGGCATGATTATTAGAATCCATTGATCTCAGGCCTGGCGATGAACAAGTTCGCCCACCTGGCCGACACGCACATCGGGGCATTCAGGCAGCCGACCCTGCAGAAGCTCGTCCTTGACGCCTTCATCTCGGCCATGGAGGAGTGCATCCAGAGAAGAGTGGACTTCATCGTGATAAGCGGCGACCTCTTCGACTCCAACATCCCGAACCTGGCAGTTGCCAACCAGGCGGTCAGGAAGATGAAGGAGGTAAAGGACAGCGGGATTCCGATCTACCTGGTCTACGGGAGCCACGACTTCAGCCCGACCCAGACCTCTCTGGTAGACATGCTGGAGAGTGCAGGGCTGTTCAGGAACGTCTCGAAGGGAGCGGTGGTCGACGGGAAGCTCGAACTCGAAGTGTACCGTGACGAGAAGACGGGAGCGAGGCTCTGCGGCATCTCGGGGAGGCGGCTGGGGATCGAGGCGGACCTCTTCGATTCCCTCAACAGGGAACTCCTGGAGGCGGTGGAGGGCTTCAAGGTGTTCGTGTTTCACGGCTCTGTGTCGGAGTTCGCACCCGACATCATGAAGCCAAACTCCGTGCCCAGCTCGAACTTCCCGCGGGGGTTCTCGTACTACGCCGGGGGGCACCTGCACGACAGGCTGCTCGACCAGGAGCCGGGGATGACCTTGGCGTATCCGGGCGCGCTCTTCGCCGGAGGCGACTATCAGGACCTCGAGAAGAGCGCCCGCGGAATGCAGCGGGGCTTCTACGTGGTCACGTTTGCGAGACAGCTGGAGAGCGTGGAGTTCGTGCCCGTGAAAGTCTGTGACTGGCGAATCCTGGACTGCGACGCCACCTCGAAGACCTCGGCCCAGGTGAGGGAGGAGGTGCTGGAGATTTCAAGAAACTCCGATGTCTCCAGGAGAGTGGTCCTCTTCAGGGTCTCAGGAGAGATGGCGAGAGGCAAGACTTCGGATGTTGATTTCGTCGAGGCAAGGAGTATCCTAAGGGAAAGGGGCGCTCTCGAAGTACTGCTGAACTATAACAAGCTCAGCTCGAAGGAACATGTCGTCAGGTCGGTCGTCGCCGACAGCCCCTCACAGTTGGAGGAGACGCTCTTCAGGGAGAGGACTGCGGCAGCGAAGTTCCGCCAGAAGAGGCTGAGCGGCGAAGCGGGCCTCTCGGCGTCGAAGGAAGTCCTCCGGTTGCTAAAGGAGCCGAGGAGGGAGGAGGAGGTCAAGAACGACTACGACGCGAGACTGCTCAAGGGTGTGGCGAGCATCCTTGAGGCGGAGGAGGCGTTCAATTGATTCTCAAGTCAATCACTCTCGAGAACATCAGAAGCTATCACGGGTCCACCAGGGTGGACTTCCAGACCGGGACGACGCTGTTCGAGGGAGACGTCGCGTCGGGCAAGTCCACAGTACTCTCGGCAATCGAGTTCGCGCTGTTCGGACTTGGGGACCTGAGCGGTTCGTTCCTCCTCAGGAACGGCGAGGCCTCCGGGAGCGTGAGTCTGACCTTCGAAGTGGACGGCATGGAATACACCATCCACAGATCCCTTGCGCGGCGAGGCGAGAACGTCAGGTCCGGGGACTCGTACCTTGAGGAGCACGGGGAGCGAGAGAAGCTCGCGGCGAGCGAGATTAAGGAGAGGATACTGCAGCTTCTCAGGTTCAACGAGCCGGCCAATCCGAGGGCCCAGAGCGTGATCTACCGGTTCGCCATATTCACGCCCCAGGAGGCGATGCGGGACGTCATCGAGCGCGACCCGGGGACGCGGCTGGAGACGCTCAGGAAGGCCTACGGCATAGAGCAGTACAAGACGGCTTCCCAGAACACGAAGGCCGTCTCCAACGGGTTCAGGCTGAGGATAGAGCGGCTGGCAGGGATGGCGCACGACCTTGACAGGGACCGGAGCGAACTGGCCGCGACACGCGACAGAATAGAACTTCTGAGAGTCGAGCTGGCAGAGGTGAAGGGCAGGAAGGAGTCAATCGGACGTGACATTGAGAAGAAGAAGGACGCCCTGAAAGAGTTGCAGAGACGATGGGCGGACATAGGAAAGGCGCAGGAGACCATACCGTTAATCACGAGACAGCTCCGGGAGAAGGAAGACAGGAGGAAAGCTGCCGTCAGGGAGGGCGAAGCCGCAGAAAGGAGAATCGTCGCGATTCTGAAGGAAGTGATCCGGCTGGAGGGGATCGCCAGGCCGACGGAGAAGAGCGAGCCAGACCTCAAGAAGGAATCTGCCAGAGTCGAGGCGGAAATCATCGAAGCCAGGGACCGGGTTTCCAAGATCTCCGAGCGCCTCGAGAACTTCGGCCAGATACTCGAGAAGGGCGTCTGCCCCATCTGCGAGAGGCCCTACGAGGCTGAGAAGCTGGGTGAGAGGAAATCGCACCTGGAAGGAGAGCTCGCTCTCATGGAGCGGAAGCTTTCGGGACTGACCTCCGAGAAGACGTCCCTTGCGGCCATTCAAGAGAGTCTCGCGAAATACCTTCAGGACGAGAAGGAGCTCATGGCTTACAGAGATAATCTCTCCGATTGGAGGGAGAGGGCCAGGACCGAAGCCGAGCGCGTCCCTGTTCTCGAGACAGAGATCGCCGAGCTGAACGAAGAACTCAGGGAGGCCAACATGGCGACGGAACCACTTCGAAAGCTACGCGCGGAAATCGACCGCTCAGAACTCGAAATCGAAGCAATCCAGAAGAGGTTCTCCGATGAGGCCAAGTCCCTGGGGGGCATAGAGAAGGAACTCCAGACGTCCCTGACCGATGTGGAGAGGCTCTCCAAGCAGGTCGGGGAGAAGGAGGGGGCCGTGAGGTTGCAGGGGACCCTGGAGGAGGACCGATCCTGGCTCACGGACTATCTTGCCCCAGCCATAGACGCGATAGAGGAACAGTACTTCGCGGACAGAAACCGGAGGTTCAACGAGCAGTTCCAGAGGTGGTTCCAGATTCTTGTGGACGACCCCGACCTGAAGGTCAGGGTGAAGGAGGACTTCTCGCCGGTCATCGAAAGGGAGGGTTACGAGCAGTACTATGGCCAGTTGAGCGGGGGCGAGAGGACCAGCGTTGCGCTCGCCTACAGGCTGGCGCTGAACATAACGGTGCAGGAGACGGCCCTGGGCCAGGAGCCGAACCTACTAATCCTTGACGAGCCCACCGACGGGTTCAGCAAGGAGCAACTGGGGAAGTTCGGGGACATCCTGACCGAACTCAATTGCCCACAGGTCATACTTGTCTCGCACGAGAGGGAACTCGAGAACCTTGCCGACCGGGTCTACCGCATAGAGAAGGTCAACGGTGAGTCGACGGTCTCGGTGGTCGAGACCTACCAGAAGCGCCTTTAACCCGGCCCGGTCGCTGAACCTCGCCCTTGCCCCGCAGAATCACATGGCTCTCGAACGTCATGCCAGCAGAGAGCATCGGGGTCGAGGAGAGAATCGCGAAGACAATCGAGGTCACCGAGAGCCCGCCGGCCTGGATGTGTCTCTCCTGTAGAGGCGCCAAGCTGCTTTGCGGGAAGCCCCGGTGCCCCATCATAGTGAAGGCCCAGTCGATGGCTCGATTCAGTGAGACGGCGTTCAGCGACCGGATTGCAGGCTCGTCTCCCCCTGGCGTGTTCGTGGGCCGGTACGGGTACCCCAAGGTCTCCATAGGGCCGATGGTACCGCCCCAGTACGGCGACACGACAATCCTCGACACACCGGAGCAGTGGCTGGGCAGACCCATCGAGACGATCGTCGACTACAGGTACTCGCTGGTGAGGGGCAACATGAGGGCGCGGGTCGAGGACGCCGCCAATCCGACCTCCACAATGCAGAGGCTTCAGGAGCTGTCGATGGCCTCGCGTCCGGTGGACACTGAACTGAGGCTCTCCAAGGCACCGAGGAAGGTGCTCTCGCTGAGCGAGGACACGCAACCGTTCGGGCCATCGGCCCCCCTCGACAGGTTCGTGACGTCAAACGTCTCGGTCGACAAGAAGATCGAGAGGGCACACTACGACAGGGACCTGCTTGCTGCCGATGCGGTCTTCTCGCTCTACAACGAAGGCATCCTGGTTACCAGGCTGCAGAGGGCTCTGAGCATCGGGATGTTCGGCGAAGGGGCCAGGCGCCGCTTCGTGCCGACCCGCTGGAGCATAACGGCGGTGGACAGCACAATCAGCCTCAGGCTCCTGGAGACCGTGAAGAGCAATCCGACCATAGACGAGTACAGGGTCTACAGCTACAGCGTCTACGACAACCAGTACGTGGCCATCTTGATTCCCGAACCTTGGAGATTCGAGTGGATTGAGGCCTGGTTCCCGAACACGACCTGGAACCAGAACACCACCGAACCGTACATGATCGGGGACTACGAGGAGTTCTTCGGCAGGAAGACCTACGCAAGGGTCGGGGGCTGCTACTACTCCACACGGCTCGCAGTGGCGGAGGAGCTACGGCGCGAGAGGAAGCAGGCGGCTGCGGTGGTCCTGCGGGAGACCTACCCCGGTTACCTCATGCCCCTGGGCGTCTGGAACGTGAGGGAGAGCATCCGGATGCTGATGAAGCAGGTCCCTGAGAAGCACGGCACCTTCCACGGGGCCCTCCGGTCCGCCCTGGCAAAGATGAGGATAGGCCCCAAGAAGTGGCAGGCGGCCTCGGTCCTGATTTCGCGGGAACTCACTCAGACAAAGATAACCTCCTACTGAAACTTCATTAGACAACCTGTCCAAGCTACGCCAGTTGACAAGACCGCTCTACTGGGAGGACATGTACATGCGCGAATTCGACGCCAAAGTCGTCTCCGCCGAGGGCAACAGGGTCGTCCTGGACCAGACGGCCTTCTATCCAAGAGGGGGAGGCCTGGTGTCGGACGTGGGGAAGCTCGGAGACGTCAACGTGACCGAGGTGCTCAAGGAGAACGGCGAGGTCTTCCACGTCGTCGACAACCCAGGGGCCCTCAGAGTCGGCGAATCGGTCCACGGTGTGATAGACTGGGAGAGGCGCTACAAGGTGATGCGGATGCACACCACGGCCCACATCATGTGTGCTGTGGTGAACAGGGAGACCGGCGCGCTCATCACCGGGAACCAGATCAGCCCCGACGAATCCAGGATAGACTTCAACCTCGAGCAGTTCGACCGCGAGAGAATCTCGGACTACACCAAGACCGCAAACGAGGCCGTGGCTCGCGGACTGGATGTGAAGAGCTATTTCATGAACCGTGAGGAGGCCCTGAGGATTCCGGGCCTGGTCAAGCTAGCGAACGCGCTGCCTCCCTCGGTCGACGTGCTGCGAATCGTGCAGATAGGGGACGTGGACACTCAGGCGGATGGAGGTGTCCACGTCGCTAACACGAGAGAGATAGGCGAGATAGTGGTGAACAGGACCGAGAACAAAGGGAAGAACAACCGAAGGCTGTACTTCTCGCTGAAACAAGTTGTTATGCCGTGAGATACAGCAGCGCCACTACGCCTGCGACAAGGGAAATCACGCCTACGATGTGGTTAATCTCGAGCCGCTCTTTCAGTATCACGATTGCATAGGCCACCGTGACGGCTGCTGCCATTCCTCCGAACGTGGCGAGGAGGGGAACGGTTCCAGGCGACGGCGCGACCACCACGCCTAGGCTGAATATCACGACGCCTGCCGTCTCGAGGACGGCCATCAGCAGAATCGTGGGAATCCACCTTCCAGAGGGAGGGCTGAACTCAGGTTTGATCACCGGGATGAGTGCAAGCCCGACGGCAGTTGCCCCGATCCTCACTGCGAGAGAAGGCAGGAGGTAGCCGAGGTGCTCGCTCGCATATCCGAAGGCGGTCCAGGACACGCCGAAGAATATTGCGGCCAGGAAGGCCGAGCCGAGGCCCGGCGCGACGGGCTGATGACGCGTGAAGACCCGCTTCCTGAGGTCGGAGAGGCTCGTCGAGACGAGCGCTATCCCGACGATTATGACCACCAGGGCGAGTATCGCTCCTGTGGAGAACCTCACGCCGAGGAACGCTACCGAGATCATCACAGAGAAAGCAGGGTAGGCGTTGGCGATTGGAGAGGTCAGCGAGAGCATGCCCCTCCTGTACGCCCGATAGAGCAGGGCGAAGGCGAGGAACGTCGCGACGGCCGACAGGACCATCACCCCTGCGAACAACGGCGTGACGTCGAAGCTCGACTTCAGCAGCACCGCAGGAAGAAGCGAGCCGATTCCGCTCAGGGCCAGGACGTAGATGGTCGTCCTGTAGGACCCTATCTTGACGGTGACTCCCTTGGAGAGGAAGTCCGACGTGCCGAAAGAGAACGCCAGCGCGAGGCCGAGAATCAGGGGTATGATGTTCAATGCAATCTGTCCGGCGGAGAAAGCCTCCGCAATGCTCCGGACCTTTGGGGCCCTGCTATAACTGATTTGTCGGCATTCCTTGGAATTCGGGAATTGGTTGGACCGCAAACAGGTGAAAACCACCTCACGCCGGAGTTTCCACCCTAGAGGAGCCCCCGCAGGTACGCGGCTATGGAATCAGCCCCGTGGTAGCTCCGCGGCTCTGTCCTTCGGCCGATGTACCTTGGAATCAGCTGCTCGAGGGCGTTCAGGTCCTCGGGCCGGAAGCCCAAGGCCGCCGCATTGCGCTCCTGTTCGGCGTGGTTCTTGATTGGGACAGCTATGATGGGAGAGCCGTAGCAGGTCGCCTCATCGATTGTGCTCTTGCCGGCAGTCGAGATGACCAGGTCCGCGGCAGCAACGAAGTCCTGGTTGTCGCGCTCAATGCCCAGATACCGCACCTGCTCCGTGGACGGCCCGCCGGAGAGCCCTGCGACCACCAGGACGACTCCAGGCAACCTCAGCCTTCCGACGGCCTGAATCGCACGGCCGACAAGGAAGTGGCCTATCTCACTCCCGCTCGAGCTGAGCAGTATCATCTTCGCGCCTGGTTCCACTCCCAGGGCCGTCATGACATGTTCCCTGCTCCTTGTGACGGCCCTGACCACCGGCGACACGAAGTGCACGTTTCCCCTGTCTTCCCCGAAGTCGGGCACCAGAATGCTTGAGGCCCGGCGCTGAAGGCCCCCGTACCAGGCAGAAACCTTCTTCTCGACGTAGCGGGAGAACCAGCTCCTGGCGAACCCGAGCTCCAGTTCGTCCGAGATCAACGCATGGCTGATTCCTCTCTCGATGGCCGTGGAGACGCAGGAGAACTCTTCGTCTCCGACCACCAGAGGAGGGTTCAGTTCGTCCATCAGCGACTGCATCCTTGATTTCGTCGAACGGTATCCGAACCAGTATCTGGCGTACCAGAGCGCGGGATAGTTCATCTCCCCGTTCCTCTCCGAGGGAGCCGGCTCGGTCACAAGGTCGTGGACCTTGAACCCGTAGGAGCCAAGGAACCTGGCAGCGTTCCCCCCTGTGGCGAAGATTGGCTCCAGGCCCATCTCCCTGAGCTTCAGCCCCACGGCGGCAGCCCTCGATGCATGTCCCAATCCTATGGGGCTCACGCCGTAGAGTATCTCAGTCAAGCGATCGGGGTCCGCAGCCTGCGCGATAAAATGGGTTTCCCGAGCCTGGATTTCTCCTGGCCTCGCAACCGATAAGTAGAGCCGGCCGGCAAAAAGAAGGGATGAAGATCAAGTACACCTACACCGGAATCAGAGTCAAGGATCTGGAAGAGTCGGTAAGGTTCTACACCGACCTCCTTGAGATGAAGGAAATCGGGCGAAGCAAGATCCAGGTTGCCAAGGGCGAGGTCGTGAGCCTGGCGAGCGAGGATGGCGGGTTCATCCTGGAGCTGAACCACTATGACAAGTCGAGCAAGTACAACTCAAGGTATACCGTTGGCGAGGGGCTCGACCATCTGGCCTTCCAGTCAGAGGACCTTGACGCGCTGCTCGCCAAGGCGAAGAAAATGGGTCATTCGCCAATTGTCGAAATGAAGACGGAGCAGAGCAGGTGGGCGTACATCGAGGACCCCAACGGCATCTGGATCGAACTGTTCCAGGGTTAGGGCGCGGAATCCAGACAGACAGGCAATTCGACAAGGGGAGTTGCAATCTTCCTCGCGGCAACGGCACCGCGACGCCAATCTTCACTCGGAGACTGAACTTGTTCCAGGATTTCTAATCTCTGTGTCAAGTCCTTGAGAGGATTCGCTGTGTCCGTCCGGATTCTGGGTTCCTCCCCTGGATAGATTCGAGACAACTCCGTGGGCGCGGGAGCTGCGCCCTTCGTCGCCGGACCACCAGCGAGCCATCAATCGCCGTTGTTGAAAGGATCGGAACCCCTTCTTGTGAAGCGCAAGTCGTCAGCCAACGATGCTCGACTGCCTGTACGGCAAACGCGAGAACGGGTTTGGCAAGGTTTATACCCATTTCATGACAACCGGCCCTGAAGGCGAATCGTCATGACCCAAGGTTATTGCGTCAAGTGCAAGGCAAAGAGAGAGATGAAGAATCCGCAGAACATCACCATGAAGAACGGGAAGAAGGCCGTAAAGGGTGTTTGTCCGGTCTGCGGCACAGGCGTCTTCCGCATCGGGGGCAAGGTCTAGGACCTACCCCTCAACTTTTTTCTCAACCCATACCGAGATACTAGTCTGGTCTGGAGCTTCTCTCTTCACTTCCGAGACTCTGAGACCGACCAGCCTGACCGGAATCTTCTTGTCCTGAAATGTCTTCAGCATCGAACGCGCCTCCTTCTGAATCGTTGCTTTGTCGTTGGAGTAGGTCGCGAGCCTGGCCTCTCGGGTGTGAGTCTCGAATCCCCTGAATCGCACCTTGATTCCCACCTTGCGGAAGACCATGTGAGCCGAGCGTACCCTGTCTCCAAGTTCTGAGGCAAGGTCGGTCATTATCCCCTCCACGATGCTCCAGTCCTGTGAATCTTCGTCGAGCGTCCTCTCCGTACTGAACGACTTGAGCTCGTGTTCCTTCACAGGCTCGTTCTCCAACCCGTTGGCCACCTCCCAGATCCAGAGGCCGGAGGCACCAAGGCGCTTCCTGACCAGCTCAACTTCGAGCCTCTGCAGGTCTCCAACCTTCGTAACTCCGATTTCCTTCAGCGACAGCTCCGTCTTGATTCCCACGCCAGGGATGACGGTGACCGGCAGTGGAGCTAGGAGCTCCTTGGTCTTGCCCGGACCGATAACCGTGATTCCGTCGGGCTTGTGGAGGTCCGTCGCAATCTTGGCCGCTGATTTGTTCTCGGCCAGGCCGATGGAACAGGTGAGACCAGTCTCGGCCTTCAAGGCGTCCTTCATCCTGGCCACCCAGGCCTCGGCCTCATCCATGTTCGACACAGAGCGCGTGAGGTCCACGAAGGCCTCGTCTATGCTCACCTGCTCGAAGTCCCGGACCCGGCTCCGGATGACATCCATGACCTGGTTCGAGAGAGACTCATAGTACTCGAAGTCCGGACGGAGGTAGACCGCCTGCGGGCAGAGCCTCCAGGCCTCCGAAATCGGCATGGCCGACCTCAGACCGAACTTCCTCGCCGGATAGTTGCAGGAGACCACGACTCCCCTCCCCTTTCCTTCCTTGGGGGCGGCCCCTATCACGACGGGCCTCTCCCTGAGGGAGGGGTCCCTTTTCGCCTCGGCCGACGCGTAGAACGAGTCCATGTCGATGTGTGCGACGATTCGGGGCGGCGGGAGGCTCATGTCCGGTCTGCGAGGCTACCCGGTCGGACCCGATAGAGAAACGTTTTGGGCGCTCCTTTGCTCCGCCCAGCAGGTCCGGTTGAGACTCTCCTTCAGCCGAAATGGACGAGGCGCACGCCCTGCGCGCGAGCCCGATTATCACACCGGGAGGGATGGCCACGGAACCACGCGAATGACAATCTTCGCTCTGATGTCACTCGAGATAGAAGGCCGGCTTGAATGGCAGCGCGCCGCCCGCCTTCTTCGCCGGGTCGTGGATGTCCTTCTCACCTGCTTTGAAGACTCGGACATCCATCCCTATCTCCTTCCCGATGAACCCTGCAGCCCCGCTGAGGGTCTCGAACTCGTCGAATTGTTCCAGCTCCGCCAGACGGTCCACGAGCTCTTCCCCCAGTTCGTACTGGAGCTTGATGATCCTCTCGGGCTTGATTCCTGTCCCTGCGTGCTTCCTTATCACGGAACCACGGTCGCCGTGTTGCTTCTGTATCGCGTAGAGCTCGAAGAAGTATGCCCTTGCCTCCTCCGAACAGACGTACAGGCTCAGGCTCTTCTTGCTCTCCTTGATTATCTTCAGGAGGTTCCTGGCGTCCTCCAGCACGCTGTTGACCAGCATCTCGGCGGCCTCGGCAGCTGTGTCCTCCGGGAACTCGGTGGTCGAAGGCCAGTCGGCGGTGGTCATGAGGCCCTTGCCGCCCAGCCTCTGGTTGAGCTCCTCCGCAGCGAAAGGTATGAACGGAGAGAGTAGCCTGATCCAGGTCTCGGAGACCAGTTCGAGGGTCTGCCGGCGCGGTTTCTCCTCCCGCCTCAGGTACCACCTGATGTCGTTCCAGACGTCGAGGAGGGCCACGGAGAGCGCCTTCCTGATCTTCATGGTCTCCACCGACGCCGTGACCGTCTCGACTCTGTGGCGCATCGTGGAGACCAGCCACCGGTCCAGGTGGTCCGGCTCTCTCTTCTCGCTGTCTCGGAGGCTCTTCTCGAAGAACGGGAAGAGCGAGTCTACCTTGAACTTCATGTCTTCAGCGTTCTTGGATTTCCAGTCGGCATCGTCCATCCCGTCTGCCGCCAGGGCCAGCGTCGCCCTGAGCGCGTCGGCGCCATACTGTTCCAGCGCCTGCTTCCATGTGACGAAGACCCCCCTGGACTTGCTCATCTTCTGCCCCTCGATCTGAATCATCCCGTTTACGCTGAAGCCCCTCGGCCATTCCGCCCTCCCGAAGAGCGCGGCGTGGTGGAATGCGAAGAAGGTGAGGTGGTTGGGTATGAGCTCCTTTGCGGAGTTCCTGAGGTCTACCGGGTACCAGTACAGGAACTCGTTCCTCATGTCAGTCAGGAGCTTCAGGTCTATGCCGGAGGACTTCGCGACGTGGGCGGACGAGCCCATCCCGCGGAAGACGAAGTCGAAGACCTCAGGAGTCAGCTGGTCGTACTTGACCCTCTCTGAGTTGATTCGGTGGTTTATCGTATAGAAGGCCATGTATATCGTGGAGTCGGAGAGCGTCTCGACTATCCATTCCTTGTCCCAGGGCAGCTTCGTCCCCATGCCGGCCCGTCTGGCGCAGGGCCAGTTCCTCAGCCAGTCTATGGTCGAGAGGTACCAGTCCAGAGACTCTGGAGGATAGACGCTCGCAGACCGGATCAGTTCCCTGGTGAGCTCCTTCCAAGCGGGATCGGAGTAGTTGAGGAACCACTGGTTCTCGAGTATCTTGACGTAGCACCGGGTGCCGCACTTGCACACGACCCTCTGCGGGAGCTCGTACATGACTCCGAAGCCCTTCCCGTTCATCTCCTCGACCATTGCCGCCTTCGCCTCGCTGACCTTCCGCCCGCTGAACTCAGCGCAGTTCGCCTTCATCACGCCCCGGTGGAACTCGGCCTTGTACAGTTCAGCTGTGGCTTCCTCGAGTCGCGGATCGTTGGCGTCGCTTATCCCGAGCTTCTTGACCACGTCCTCGGCGGGAACCTCAGAGTATCCCGAGACGGAGATTATGGGGATGGGCCTGATGCCGTCGGCAATCGCCTTCACTTCTGGGGAGACCTCCAGCCTCCCCGACTGGATGTCCTTCAGACCCATCAGGTCGTAGGGAGCGTGGGCGGGTACACTGTAGACGACTCCGGTCACTATCTCCGTATCGACGAACGTGGTCGGCAGGACCCTGAGCAAGACGCCGGTCCGTGGGGCCTTGACCGTCATCCCGACCAGCTCCGAGCCCCTGAACTCTCTCTGGACCTGGACCTTGTGTTGCTGCTCGCCGAGGCGCTCCACCGCCGAGGAGCTCACTATCCAGCTCTCGCCGTCGACCAGCGTCTCCACGTACGACCCATCGGGATGGACCCAGACGTTGGTGGCACCGAAAATCGTCTCGGGCCTGAGCGTGCCTGCGACCAGGTACTTTCCGTCTGCCTCGAACTTGATCAGGGTGAACTCCTCGGCCGAGACGCCCTCCCCCTCCAGACGGTCGTGGTCACCGGTGGGGCTAAGGTCGCGCTTGCACCATACCACCGGGTGCGTGCCCTGCACCACGTAGCCCAACTCGCGCAGTCTCAGATACTGCCATTCGATGAACTTCTTGTAGGCCGGGTCGACTGTGCGAAACTCCCTCCTCCAGTCGATGGAGAAGCCGGTCTCCTTGACGGCCTCCCTGCTCACCCTCGTGTAGTAGGACGCCAGATACTCAGGGTCCACAAACTTGTCCACTTCGGCGGATGGGACGCCGTCAATCTCCTCGAAGGCCCTTCTGACCGACTTGTCGCCCTGGGAGAGCCTGTAGCTCTGTCCCGGGATGCTCTCGCCCGTCCAGTGCCAGGCCCAGGGGAAGAGAACGTTGAACCCCTGCATCCTCTTGAACCGCGCGTATACGTCGCACCTGGTCGCCGTGAAGCAGTGGCCTATGTGGAGCGGACCCTGCATGTACGGGTAGGGGAAGGTGACGAAGGCCTTCTTCCTCCCCTGCATCGGCTCTGACTCGAAGACGCGCTTCTCGTTCCAGACCTTCAGCCAGTACTTCTCGTAGCTAGACGACCAGCATCATCTCCCCATCAGCGCGGATAGCACGTCGGGAAGTCTCCTGCCTGCCTCCTCCAGCATGTCCAGCTTCGGTCCGCCACCCTGGGCGAACCACTTCGAACCACCACCCGAGCCTCCGAGCATCCTGGCGGTCTCCTTGACCAGCGCGTCAGCCGATGCGCCCAGCGCCTCGGCCTTCCTTCCCACAAAGCAGATCACCCTGACGGTGCTCGGTCCCTTGTAGAGGCTCAGGAAGACTAGGTCCTCGTCGGCCGCCACAGCCTTCTCGCCTTCGGCAATGATGAGATCCTCGCTCAGGCCCTGATTGTCCGTGAGGCAGAACCTTACCCCCTTCACGTCGGTTGCAGAGGACAGGACTTGTGAGATAGACGCGTTCACCAGTCGCTCGCCAAGGACCTTCTCCCTGCCGGAGACCTGGTCGAGGCTGCTCTTCAGAGAAGCTATCACCTTCGGGATGTTCTCTCGCTGGGTTCCCAGAAGCGAGGAGGCCTCGTTCATTGTATGGTCGAGGTCCTGGACGTACTCGACCGCGGCGTACCCCGCCACGAAGACCAGCCGCTCAACGCCGTCCTGGATCCGCTCTGTCCTGACGATCTTGATGAACCCGACGTCGCCGGTCGTGTTGGTGTGGGTCCCTCCGCAGGCCTGCACGTCCCAGTCGGCGATGTTGACTATCCTGAGTATCCGGGACGGGACAACCCCTCCCTGGAACAGCCGGAAGCCGTACTTCTCCTCCGCCTCGCCCCTCGGCATGTTGGTGATGGTGACGGGGAGGTTCTTCATGACGATGCCGTTCGCCACCGTCTCTATCTTGCGGATCTCCTCCTCCCCCAGATGGGCAAAGTGCGTGATGTCGAGCCGTCCGTAGTCCTGCTCCTTGAAGGCGGAGTGCTGCCAGACCCACGGGCCGAGGACCTGGCGAGACGCGCCGTTGAGGATGTGGGTCGCTGTGTGGATGCGCCTTATGCGCTGTCTTCTGATGGAGTCGACCCGGCCTCTTACGGTGGAACCGACCGGAGGGACGGTGCCGTCCATCTTGTGCAGCACCACGCCCCCGTACTTTGTGACGTCGACGACCGCGACGCCGTCAATCGTCCCGCGATCGGGCTCCTGGCCGCCGCCCCTGGGATAGAAGGCGGTCTGGTCCAGCGCGACGAGCCCACCCTCGTAGGTCCTGAGAACCCTGGCCCCGAATTCGAAGAGGTCGCCGTTCTCGTAGTAGAGAGTCCTGGTCTCGGGGAGGCCTGAGATGTCGTACTTCGGCCCCTTCTCTTCGCCCTTCTGCGTGGTGTGCTTCGAGACCACTCGCTGGTAGAAGTCCTCTGGCACCGAGACCTTCGCCCCGCCTTCGACCAGCTGCTCGGGGGTGATGCCGTCCGACTCGTATAGCTTGACGAGCTCCTCGAGCCCTATCTCCTTCCGGGAAGAGGCCAGCGAGGACACGGCCTTGGCGACCCTCTGGGTCGAGGAGAGATAGCGCGACTGCTCCACCTCCAGAACCTTGGAGACGTCGTCCCTGTGCTGCTCAAGCTCCGGGTACATCTTTGAGAGGTAGTCGATGTGCCAGCCAATCGCATCGAGGATGTCGAACTTGAAGCCGTACCTCTGGATGAATGACTGAGCTCTCCTGTAGAGCACCCGCAGGTTGTACCCCCCGCCCACGTTGCTCGGCAGCAGGCCGTCCGCGATGCCGAACAGGAGCGTCCTCGAATGGTCGGCGACGGCGTAGAGCGCCTCGATGGGGGCGAGCTTCTCGGTGATGACCGACGGCTCGACGTCGAGCGACAGCGCGATGACCTTCCTGGCCTCGGCCATGGTCCCGTAGTCATCGAGGTTCATGGTCCCGGCGACCCTCGAGTATCGGAGGAAGAGGTCCTCGTCATACTCCACCCTAGACAGCTCCTGCATGTTCTTGAGAACGGAGGAGAATACCACGTCGTAGGATGTCGGGGTGCCATGCGTCATCCAGGCTAGCCTGTCGAGCCCGGCGCCCATGTCGACGACCCCCTCCTTCATCTCCACGTAGCTCGAGGGGTCGCCCTCGAAGGCGGTGAAGACGGCGTTTCCGAGTTCAAGCCCCCTCACGAAGTACTCGAGCGAATAGCCGAAGGCGCCGTATCCCATCCAGACGCTCTCGTTGAAGGAGACCTCCTCCTCCGGGATGCCGAAGTCCTTGGTCACGAGCTCGAAATCCAGGTCGATGCACCTGTCCTTCCAGTATCCTTCACTGTTGGCGATCGCCGTCTGCCCTACCATGCAGAACGAGGTGTAGTGCTTGCCGCTGACTCCAACGCTCGGAATGTCGTTGAATCGGAGGCACATCTGGGGCACGATGAGGGGGTTGGCAGGTAGCTCGAACACCACCTTGCCGCCCTCTATCCTCTGGAAGTCTATGATCGAGGCCACCGTGAAGAACAGGTCGGGCCTCCATCGGCTCACGACAGGATACCTCTCGACGCTCGTGTGGCCGTTCCTCACGAAGAAGTCCTCAATCGTCTTCCAGCCAGAGACGTAGTCCAGCCTCTTGGTGGTGGGAGGGTCGCCGATGAAAGAGTACGGGGAGCAGGGCTGGTCGTCGCACCTCGACTTGTCCGGCTTGAGCGTCCAGAAGTACTTCCCGCAGCTCTCGCACCTCTTCCTGACGTACCCTCTGCGCTTGAAGAGATCCACCAGGTAGTACTTCTCGTAGTCCTTCGAGAACTTCTCCTGGAGCAGGGCCTTGTCGTTCGCCATTGGAGCGCCTTGGCACTTCACTCGCTCGAATCGGTAAATAAAGTGAGAGATGGATGCGAGGTGCGTGCCGGTCGCTCGGACCAGCTCTGGGCGCCTCCTTTTCCAAACCACGAAAACTATAAAAGCGGTAGGGGGATGGCGGCTTTGCAAAATGACTGACTCTTACATGTATGCCGCTCTTCTGCTTCACAAGGCGGGCAAACCCGTCAACGAGGATAATCTGGCTAGCGTTGTAAAGGCAGCGGGAGTTGATGTTGACCAGGTCAAGGTGAAGGCCCTCGCATCCGCTCTGGGCGAGATAAACATCGACGAGGCCCTCAAGAACGCTTCCGCCATGGCGGTGGCGGCTCCGGCCGCAGCAGCGCCTGCGGCTAGCGCGGCCAAGGCAGAGGAGAAGCCGAAGGAAGAAGAGAAGAAGGAAGAGGAAGCACTGGCGGGCCTGGCTTCCCTATTCGGCTAAGCAAGACAGCGCGGATTCGGCCATCCGGCGGGTAACCTGTTTCTCCCCAGTGCTGATCGCGAACCTGCCTTCGGTCAGGGCGGGATCCCCAGTCCCCAAATCGAGACTGGGCTGACGCTAGAGAAAGATGGGCTTCAGCTACAGCCTGTAGATTAGGCGTATCCCTTCTCTTTGGCCTTCGAGAGGAGAGCGTCCGCCTCGGCCTGAGCCTTCCCGAGTATCACCGGCGCGCTCTCCGGTGTCAGCTCGCCCACCTCCACCGCGAGGGCGAAGGCTTCGCGATAGGCCATTGCAATTATCTCGGGAGCCGTCTCCGCAGTTACGTAACCGATGTATACCGCAAGTGCCTTGGACGAGGCGTAGCCGGAGAGCAGGCTCTCCCTGTACTTCTCCAGGTCTATGGCCACTGCGTCAGCGGCGTAGACGAGGCCGTTGTCGTAGGCGAGCGCTATGGAGAGGCCGGCGCGAATGGGCTTGATGTCAAGCTTCGAGAGGAGGCTCGCCAGCTTCGGTGTTATGGCAGTGCCCGCCTTCGCGGCCACCGAGTCCTTCACAATCCAGATGCTACCCGACTCTATCTTGGTCGGTATGCCTGCCTCCCTGAACTCGCTGAGAACGGGTCCGGCGGGCTGTCCCGTGTTGCCTGCGGGGACCATTATGTCCGTGGGTGCCACGTCGCCTGCCCTGGCATGCAGGCTGACCCGGTTCTTCTCAAGGAGCAGGTAGAGCTTGAACGGGTCGAGGTTTGAGAAGAGAAGCGCGTTCTGACCTGTGAGGTGCTCGAGCAGCTCGTCGGCGTTCTTCAGCCCTGCCCTCTTCAGCGCGAGCTTCGCAAGCTTGTTCTTGACCACGACGATCTCCGCATTTCCGCGGAGGACCTTCCTTACGGCCATCAGCTGGGCGGAGCGTACCTTGGAGAGCTGGGTCACGACGATGACAGGGTACTTTTTCGATAGCTTCGCTATCCTATCGATGGTGGAGATCTTCCTCTCGCTGTACTCCCTCTGTGCCTGGACCTGCTGGCTCATGCTTCGCTGACCTTTGCCTTCACGGGCTTACCCATGGTCGTCTTAACTATCACTGATCTTATGTTCCTGTCACCGTTGGGAAGTTTCTTCTGCACCGCCTGGACCATCGCTAGGATGTTGTCTGCCAGCTCGGCGTCCGAGAGCTTCCTGTCACCCACCTTGGCTGCCACAGCGAGCGCAGCCCTGCTGCGGACTCTCACGGCGGTCCTTGTGCGGTTAATCATGGCCTCGATGGGAGCGTTCGGCGGGACGGGCGTGGGAATCTTGCCCTTGGGGCCCAAAGATGTTCCCAGGATCTTACCGATTCTTGGCATGAGCGCCGTATCGGCCAGGAAGAAGTCGTACTGTCTCGCCAGTTTCTTCGCCTCCTTCTTGTTTCCCGCGAAATTCTCGAGTTGGGACGGCTCCAGCGTGCCCTCGACCCCCGCGTTCTTGGCCCTCAGCAGGAGGTCTCCCGACCCTATGAAGCATATCGTGGACTTGTGGGAGCCTGGATGCGGCAGGTAGACCGTCTCGTTAATGTTAAGGTCGGTCTTCTTTGGGTCAACTTCCTTGAATGTGATCACAGACTCGAAAGACTCGGGGAACTTCCTCTCCTTCGACTCCTTTCCCTTCTTGACAAGTTCCGCGAGCTGAACGTTCGTAAGCAATTCTAATCCCGAAAGCCAGACCGAGCCTGAGGACTGTCATTAAAAGAGTTTCGCTCGCCGCCGGCTAACCCCGCGGCCAGTTCGATTCTACTTCTTCGCTTCGAACGTCGCGATTGCCTTGTCCCACTTGCCCTCTTCAATCTGGTCCATGAACTGCCGAGGGTCTGTGTCCTCGACCTTGAGCCCCATGCTGACGCAGCTCCCGACCACCTCCTTGACAGAGGACTTTATCGACTTGGCGTAGGAATCGTTGATCTTGATCTTTGCTATGCCGAGAACCTTGTCGAAGCTCACGTTTCCGACGAAGTCCAGATTAGGTTTGCCCGAGCCCTTCGGTATCGCGGCTTCCTTCACCAGGAGCGCCGATGTGGTCGGCGTGCCGACGGAGACAGTGAACTTCTTGGTCTCCTGATCTACCTCCACCTTCACGGGGACCTTCATCCCCTTGAAATCGGCGGTCACGGCGTTGATTTCGTTGACCACCTGAAGCACGTTGATACCCAGCGGTCCTATGGCTGGACCCAGCGGCGCCCCGGCTGACGCCTCTCCGCCCGTCACCAGTACAGAGATGATCTTCTTCTCGCCCATAGACAGCACTTTCTAGATTCGGCTGCCTCCGGCAACGTATCTAAAGGTTTTCTGCCCTCACCGGAAGAAGAGCCGGCGCGCCCAGTGAGGCCGGTGAAATCCAATGGGGGCACCGAAGCGAGCTACTAGCTCTTGCCCTTGGAATCCGTCGTGGTCTTGGACTCGCCGGTCGCCTTCTGCACGATCTTCAGATAGGCTGCGTCCACCGTCACCGGGAGCTGATACGGCGTGTCCAGCAACACCACCGTGACCTCCTGCTTCGCGCTCTCTATGCGCACTATCTTGGCGCGCATCGTCTTGAACGGCCCTGCGACTATCTCGACTATGTCGCTGTCTGAGAGTTCGGCCACCATGGACTTGGTGACCAGGAACTTCTCTATGTCCTGGAACTGCATCATCCCTGGAATCTTGCTGCGCACGTGCTTGAAACCCTGGATGCTCTCGTCAACGACCTGGGAGTTCGGCGCTTCGAAGAGCACATAGCCCTTCCACGTGTCGAGGGCCAGAATCGAGTAGATTGGCTTCTTCTTCTGCATCGCCTTGTTGGCGACGAACGTCGCAACGGTTCTCTCCTGGCCGCCGGTCGTCTTTACCGGATAGATTGAGCTCTGTTTCTGTTCTGACAAGATTCCAGCCCCGTCTAACCGAAAATCGTCGGAAGCACCGTCGAGATGAACTTCACCAGGAATCCCATGGTCCCGACCACGGCGACACCGAGCAGGACGAGTTTGAGGTAGAGGACAAACTGGTCTCTGTCGCTCTTCTTCGACAGCCTGATTACCGCGCCCATCGACTTTAGGAAATCACGAATGGCCAAGACGAAACCTTACTTTGTAACCAGCCGCATGGACCGGTTTATAAAACTACTCCAAGGGATGGAGCCGATTCCTCCTGCCGCAGTGCTCCAGACCGGGTCGGAGCCCCCCTTCCGCCCTGCAGGTCAAAGGCTTTTCTTCCTGCCTGGGATGGGTGCCTCGGAAAGAAGAGGATGGCGCCCGAGGGCACGGCCGCGACGGTCCTGATAACCTCCACGAAGGATGAGGCATCAGTCACCATAGCGAAAGGACTGCTGAAGAATCACGGCTTCGAGTCAACGGAGATAACGCTGATGGGCCACCCGGTCTTTCAGATGGGTTCCCTGCTCCTGGTGACCATCGACACGGAGCTGATCACTCCGCCGGACCTGGACACCTACTTCAACCCGCAGGCCTACGTCTTCCTGTCCAGGCACTGGGCAGAGTCCGGGATACCATCGCTTACTGTACACACCACGGGCAACTTCACGGACAGCCCTGCCCTCGGCGGAGGACCGAGAGAGGTCGGACAGGTGAATCCTGACCTGCAGAAGAACTACATCAGGGCGCTCAGCAGGAGGAAGGACGACGTCAAGGGCTACGAGGTGACAATAGAGGCGACCCACCACGGCCCGACGTCACTGAAGAGGCCCGTCCTATTCGTGGAACTAGGTTCATCCGAGAAGAACTGGGGAGACGAGCACGCCGGGGAGGTGGTCGGCGACGCGCTCATCGAGGCGCTCAGCCAGGGGGTGTCCTGGGACAAGGTGGCCCTAGCGTTTGGAGGGACACATTATCCTGCGAAGTTCAACCAGATGCTCCTGGAGAGCGACACCGCCCTCTCCACCATCGTCCCGAAGCGCTACCTGGAGGGTGTGGACAGCCAGATGTTCGGCCAGATGATCCAGAAGACGACGAGGTTCCCCCGCATGGTCGCGCTGGACTGGAAGGGGATGGGCCAGAACAAGGAGAAGATACTCGGACTGGCCGAGCAGTTCGCCCTCGAGGTCATCAGGCTCTGAGGGCCGACGGCGAGTGGGCGTTCATTCGATCAGGGCGTCTGCAAAGGCGTTAGGATCGAATTTCTTGATGTCCTTGTAATCCTGTCCGACCCCCAGGAACAGGATTGGCCTTTTGGTGGTGTAGGCGATTGAGAGCGCTGCGCCTCCCTTTGTGTCCGCGTCCGCCTTGGTCAGGATGGCGCCGTCGAACCCCGTGTACTTGTTGAAGAGCTGCGCCTGAGAGATTGCGTCGTTCCCCGCCAGTGAGTCGCCGATGAATATCTTCATGTCGGGATTGACCACCCTGACGATCTTCCCCATCTCCTCCATCAGGTTCTGGTTGGTCTGCATCCTTCCTGCCGTGTCCACAAGAAGGACGTCGACATGGTGCGCCTTCGCGTAGAGGACGCCGTCCCTGGCGACTGCGGCAGGGTCAGCGCCGTACCTCTGCGCGATGACCTTGACAGAGATTCGGTCCGCGTGCTCCGAGAGCTGCTCTATCGCCCCCGCCCTGTGCGTGTCTCCCGCACCGACCACGACTGAGTAGCCCGCCTGCTTGAGGAGATAGGCGAACTTCGCCACGGTGGTCGTCTTGCCGGTACCGTTTATGCCGAGGAAGAGTATGACGAACGGTTCTCCCTTCTTCTTCTTCTCGTCTATGAGCTTGAAGACGTCGACGCTACCGGCCTTCGTGAAGACGTCGGTTATGGTGCTCCGAAGTTCCTCGCTGACCAGCGAACCCGTGTCCGCCGAGCGCTCGACGCTCAGTCCAGTCATCTTGGCCTTCAGGGACGCGGCTATGCTCTCGACTACCTCCTGAGCCACGTCGCTCTCGAGCAGGCTGAGCTGGAAGCTGTAGAGCGCTTCATCAAGCTCGTCCTCGGAGAGCTTCTTCTGGGAGACGACCTTGGCGAGAGAGGAGAAAGCCCCTCTTAGCTTGTCGAACAAAGCCGACTACTGACCCTGTTTGCTCAAGAGTGACTGCAGGGCCCTACGGTCAGAGTCCAGACGCTGAGCTATCTGGCCCCGCTGGGAAGCCAGGGCCTCGATACCCCCCTCGAGCTCGCTCACCCTTGCCTCAACGAGTTTGGTGGCGTCGTCTCTGGTCTTCTCCACCACTACGTTCGCACCGATGTTCAGCAGGACCTTGTCCGTCTTCGGCGGGCTGGCGCGGAGGAGCACACCACCCCCCACGGGTATGAGCACCTCTTCTGCCGATGACGAGCCGAGGCCCTTCACCGTGTCCAGGGAAGACCTGCACTCTACCAGCATCCCCTCCAGGAGGCTCTGACGCGACGACAGCTCGTTGAACGTGCTCTCGAGCACCCTGACCTCGGTTATCAGGTTGTTGATCTTCTCCTCTTCCTTGCTCAAGGCTAACTCTACTCAGCCCGTGCAGACCCTTTTTAAGAACGACGGTACTAGACGCCCAGCGCCTTCGTCAGAAACATGAGCTCGGGGCCTGTCGTGAGGTCTCCGACTATGGCGTTCGAAGAGTTGGCCACCACCCCGGATGTCAAGAACGGGATTCCTCCGTTGACTGAGGCTGGGTATGCCTCGACCTTGAAGACGCTTCCGACCTCCTGCACCTCCCCTTCGGTCAGCTTCGGATAGACCGCAGCCCCGCCGTTCGTGGCGACTATCAGTGCGCCGACTTGGACGTACTCCTTGATGGTCAGCGTGTGCGTTTCAACGTCGAGCACGTCCCTTATCTGCGATACGGCGGCGTGGTCGAGGATGGGGGAGACTACCGCGCCGCTGTCGTTGGCAGCGACGAGGTTGCCCACGGCAGTGAACTTGGAGACGAACCTCTCGACTCTGAGGCCCGTCTGGGAGGCTATCTCCTTCACCTCATAGTCCTCTACCATCCGAGAGACGACCATGCCCTTGTTGTTCATGGCGATCAGGGGCCCGAGCAGCCTTGTCTCCTCGACCGATACGTAGACCGGTGAGACGCCCAGGTACTCGGCCAGCATCCGCGATTTCGTAGAGGCGATGCCCTTGGGTGCGAGGAGGAACCTGTCGTTTGCCCTGAGGAAGATTCCGATGTTCGGACTTCTGTAGACCTCTACAAGGTAGAGACCCATCTAGGAAGACACTGCTTCAGGCGCCAATCGAACGGAAACCACCCCGTCCTCGTCCCGTTCCATCTCGAGCCTGATCCTCCTTGGGGGGTTGGTGATTCCGCGGGACCAGATCTGCTCGTTGACGCTCTCCTCTATCTTGACCTCTGTGGCCTTCATGTGCTTGGTCGTGAACTCCCGTATGATCCTAATCGCCACCTTAGTCCGTCTGTACCTGGGTGCCTCGAATGCCCTGCGGAGCGGTACCATGTAGACGCGGGTCAGCGGTTCTAGATTCGATGACATAGGCTATCACTTTTGTCGGAGCTTTTGTCTCCGCCAGTCCCTCTGCTTCGGGTTGAACCTCACGTGCCTGTTGGTCTTGATCACTACCCATGTCGGGACGGGTGATGCCTGCTTCCTTGCCTTTGTGAGGCGGTTCTTCTTCGACTTGTCCTTTACGCTACCCATAGCTCAAATCCTCCTTATCGTGAACTCCCGCTTCTTCTCCTGGAGTGAACCGAGCATCTCCTTCAGCTGGTCGTCGTTTATCACTTGCTTCAGCTTCCCGGTGGTTGCCATCTGGATTATGTAGCTCTCTATCGATTCGGCAATCTGGGGCTTCACCATCTTTACGTTGGCCAGGCGCTGCCGCGCCTCGGAGGTCAGGGCCATGCGCATTATGTTCTCGCGGAGGGCCTTCCTCTCCTTCTCCTCCTGCTGGCCATTTCTCGGCTGATTATCCTTCGGTTCGGACAAATCCCATCACCCGTATCTTGCTAATCCAGGGATGTCCTTCGACAGTTCCTTAAAAACGTCTTTGCTGACCTTGTCCAGCAGCGCCACTCCCTTGGGGGTCAGAATCCTTCCCTTGTTTCCCAGCTTCGTCACGAGCTCGGCCTGTTCCATGTCCTTGAGCGCGACCCTGATAATCGAGCCCCCAGAGTCGCGGTGATGCTTCGGATAGTACGCCAGCGCCTTGCTGCCGCCGTAGGCAGACTTCAGTTGCTCGAGCCCCACCGGGCCCTGCAGGTACACCTTCCTAAGCAGGGATGCGGCCCTCGTGTACCACCAGTCGGCCTGCTGCGGCGGCCTCTCTGTGTGGGAACCGGTCTTCACGAACGCAGCCCACTGCGGAGGGTCCAGCTCAGGTACCCTCTTCAGATGCTCCGCTAGTGCCTTGATCAGCTTGTCTGCAGGTACATCATGGACACGGACCATCTTTTTCCACGGAGTGAATTCGACAGCCCCTCTCGCTGCATATTTAAGCGTGACTTGAGATTCTCTTCCGGTTGACGTAGCCGCAGTCACCGCAGGTGACCAGCAGGGTCCTGCCGGGGCCCAGCCTGACCCTGGCGTTGATTCCCGGGTAGAGCAGGCCCTTGCAGCCGTGACAGAAGAAGCGCCTGAGCCTCCAGTCGTATCTTATGTTGAACTTGAGCATCACCCTCCTGGCCAGCGATGCCTGGGCCCTGGCGAGGTCGATGTCGCTGGGCGCAGTCGCCACGGCAAGCTCAATCAGGGTCGCCGCCGTCTGTGCGGCTTCCCTCTTGGTCTCCTTTCTCTTCACGCTCCGGCCATCTACGGACAAAGAATTAATCGTAGCTGAGTTCCTTCCGGCCTGGTGCTCAACCTAATCATCGCCGAGGCCGCACTCGAGCTCGTGCCGAGCGAGATATCCGGACACGCCACTGTCAGGAACGACGCGAGGCGGCGAGGAATAGATCCGGCCGAGATACTCCTGGACAGGAGCATCCATCACGCGGCCATGCTCAGGCTCAAGGAGGACTACAAGAGGGGGCGGCCCGACCTCGTGTACCTGACGCTCCTCACCGTCACGAGCACCCCCCTCTATCAGTCAGGCGCGGTCAAGGTCTACCTCCACACCCGTGACGACCTAGTGCTCGACTTCATGGAGCAGACCAGGCCCCCGAAGAGCTACTCCAGGTTCAGGGACCTCATGCAGAAGTCGCTGCGCGAGAAGCCCGAGTCCGGGCTCATCACAGTGCGGGAGTCCTCCATCCCCGGCCTCCTGAACCGGACGAGGCCGGACCTCGTGGTGGGGCTCTCTGTCCAGGGGAAGCCGGTCAAGCTCGAGGACCTGGCGGGCCGGCTGACGGGAGCCAAGAGACCTGCGGTGGTTCTGGGAGGGTTCCCGAAGGGACACTTCACCCCCGAGACCACGAAGGTGCTCGACACGCTCCTGCGCGTGGACGCCAATCCACTGGACGCTCACGTTGTAGCTGCCCGGCTGGTGTACGAGGTCGAGAAGCTGTCGAGGGCTCAACGATAAAAAGGGGGTCTCTTTTGACCGCGGTCCAAGGCGGTCGTCGTCCAGATCGCACGCGAGGACAATCTGGTCTAGGACATAAGCCCTCCATTCTTCGTCCAGCCGGTCGAAGAGGGGTGAGCTTGTAACCCGGGTTCAAATCCCGGCGACCGCACTCATATCCTAGTCAGAGATTAGCGCTCTGCGTTCATCAGGGCTTCTTCTGCTATTCTCGCCCTCTCCTTCAGTACAACAGCAGCTTCCTCGAGCCGTTTGCACATCTCTTTCTCTGCCAAGAGAGTAGCCTGAAGTGCTTCAAGCTTGCTGACGGCGGTTTCAAGGTTCGCGCTAATCTCCCCGAGGGGCATGTAGTCCATTCTGCGCGGCATGCTCGCGAAGAGTTCTCTCTGGGCGGAATTTATCTCGCTGATCTTCTCGGTGTCCGTGGCCGCAAGCCAAGATACCTCTCGTGCGGCCTTTATGCTCTCATACAACTGGTTCTGGAGCTCAACATAGGCGTCCCAGTACGTCATCCAAGACTTGTTGAATTCAGCAAAAATGCTCTCTATCTCGCTCTCCCTCTTGTCATCTCTCCCGGCGTTCATGGTTTCATCGACGGATGATACGAAAGATCCGGTTACATGAACCCTCTGGTTGCAACAGAGCGACCCGTTCCCCACGCGAATCCTTCAATCCCAGCAAGAGGTTGGTTGGGGGCGTCGGGTCCGGTCGTGCCAGCAACCGCCCGTAACCAAGCACCAACGTCTTGACAGGAGACGCCCATTCCGATGGCCTGCAAGACGTGTGATTGCTAGGTCTGCTGCAATCTGAACCTGGAGTTCAAGTTGCGTCGACCGTCCTTGTTCTAGCTCAATCCTTGTCCACATTACGGACGTAAACTGACTCTGGGCCTCTCCGAAATCGCCGGCGTGTACCGGAATTCCACGCTCCGTGAGCAAGGATGCTGGTTTAAAGATGACATCAAACCGACTGGAAATGATGGCTAGGAAGCCCTCAGTGTGAGGTGAGCGCGATCGCAAAGGACCCCGTCTGTGGGATGTACGTCGACGAGTCCACGGCTGAGCTGAGGGCTGAGGTTCGGGGCTCGACCTACTACTTCTGCTGCGAGTCGTGCATGCGTCAGTTCCTCGCCCCGGAAAAGGAGCTTCGCAGGCTGAGGATGGAGGTCTCGGCTTCAGCACTGCTCTCAATCCCGATACTGCTGCTCACCTACGCTCCTCTCCTTCCTGCGCGTTCGTCCGACTACGTCCTCTTCGCGCTCGCCACTCCTCTTCAGTTTGTCATTGGCAGAAGGTTCTACCTCGGGACCTATGACAGCATCAAGAACCGGATGGGCAACATGGACGTGCTCGTCGCCCTGGGTACCTCGGCGGCGTGGGCCTACTCGGCCGCGGTCACCTTCGCTCCCGCGCTCTTCCCCGTCCCTGGAGTCTACTTTGACACATCGGCGGTCATAATCACGCTGATACTCGGGGGGCGCCTCCTCGAGCATACGACGCGGAGCAGGGCCTCTGCAGCTGTGAGGAAGCTAGTCGACCTCCAACCAGCCCTGGCTCACAGGGTGGAAGGAGACGAAGAGGTCGACGTTCCAGTGGAGCGGATTCAGGTCGGAGACCTCCTAGTCGTGAGGCCCGGCGAGAGAATCCCAGTCGATGGAGTGATCACCGACGGGAGCTCGGCCGTTGATGAATCCATGATTACAGGAGAGAGCATCCCGGCCGAGAAGTCGACCGGAGATGAGGTGATAGGAGCGACCATCAACAGGTCGGGGCTCCTGAGGCTCAGAGCGGACAAGGTGGGCAAGGACACGACACTCTCGCAGATTGTCAGGCTTGTCGAGGAGGCGCAGGTCGGCAAGGCTCCGATACAGCGGCTCGCGGACAGGATTGCCGCCTACTTCGTCCCGTTGGTTGTCACGGCTGCCGTGGTGACGGGTCTCTCTTGGTACTACGTCGGCCACATAGGGCTCGCTTTCTCCGTGCTCGCGTTCGTTTCCGTGGTCGTGATTTCCTGCCCGTGCGCCCTCGGCCTGGCGACCCCGGCAGCGCTCCTGGTGGGCACGAGCAGGGGAGCGCAGAGCGGCATACTGGTCAAGGGAGGCGAGTACCTGGAGCTCGCGGGCAAGGTGGATACGGTCGTCTTCGACAAGACCGGGACCCTGACCGAGGGAAGGCCATCGGTGACAGACGTGGCCGTCCATGGGACGGCAAGTCCTGAGGAGCTCCTGCACCTTGCCGCCTCGGCGGAGAAGGGATCAGAGCACCCGCTCGGCGAGGCCATTGTCGACAGGGCTGCCAGCCTGTCAATCGGCCTCTCCAACCCTCGTGATTTCGAGGCGATTGCCGGGAAGGGCGTCAGGGCGACCGTCGACGGGAGGACGGTCCTCCTTGGAAACAAGGGGTTGATGGCCGAGAACGGCATAGACCTGTCTGCAATGGATGCAGAGCTCACGAAGCTGGAGGAGAAGGGGAAGACCTGCATGTTAGCGGCCGTAGACGGGATGGTCATGGGAATAATCGCAGTCGCTGATGTCGTGAAGCCATCTGCCAAGCCTGCGGTGGACGCGCTGAAGAGCATGGGAGTTCAGGTGGTGATGCTCACGGGAGACAGCTCGCGCACCGCAGCCGCCATCGCCGGGAAGGTGGGCATCGAGAGGTTCGTCGCCGGCCTGCTCCCTCAGCAGAAGAGGGAAACCATAGAGTCCCTGCAGAAGGAAGGCAGGGTGGTCTCGATGGTCGGAGACGGCATCAACGACGCCCCGGCGCTCGCGGCGGCGGACCTGGGAATCGCCATCGGCAGCGGCACAGACATAGCGAAGGAGACGGGCCAGGTTGTGCTGATCAAGGACGACCTGATGAACGTTCCCGTGGCCATCAGCCTCAGCCGCAGGACCCTCGCAAAGATCAAGCAGAATCTCTTCTGGGCCTTTGCCTACAACGTGATTCTCATACCAATCGCCGCCGGCGCGCTGGTCCCGGTCTTCGGCGCTCACGTCTACAGCGTCCTGCCATTCTTGGCGGCGGGCGCCATGGCCATCAGCTCCGTGACGGTGATCGGCAACTCCCTTCTCCTCTTCAGATTCAGGCCAGAATTCCTGTGAGTGGCCGGCGCCCTCCTCACACGCCTCCTCAGGGACCGCCCATGTCCGGTCCGTCAGATTCATAAATCGACGCCGGCGGTCACCCAATGACAGCCGTTGGCGCCGCACCCATCTTCGCAGCGTGACCCGGACCGGTCTGCAGGTGGCGCCCTTTGATTACAACGGAGAATCTGACCAAGAAGTTCGGGGGCACGACGGCCGTCGAGGGGCTGACGCTTCAGGTCGAGGAGGGGGAGGTCTTCGGGTTTCTGGGGCCTAACGGAGCGGGGAAGACCACCACGGTCAGGATGCTCACCTGTCTGCTGACGAAGACCAGCGGCGAAGCCAGAGTAGGTGACTACGAGATTGGCAGAGCCTCTGACATGCAGAAGATCAGGAAGTTCGTCGGGGTGCTGCCCGAGACTGTCGGCCTCTACGACGACCTGAGCGCCTACAGGAACCTGGACTACTACGGTCGCCTGTACGATTGCGCCGAGGACCAGAGGCGGGAGCAAATCGAGCACTTCCTGAGGATGTTGGGGCTGTGGGAGAGGAAGGATGCGGCCGTCGGGACGTTCTCCAAGGGGATGAAGCAGAAGCTTGCCATCGCCCGGGCACTGATTCACAATCCCAAGGTCCTGTTCCTGGACGAGCCGACGGCCAATCTCGACCCGGAGGCCTCGAAGACTGTGAGGGACTTCATTCTAGAGCTGAAGAAGGAGAAGAGGACCATCTTCATCAACACCCACAACCTCGACGAGGCTGAGAAGGTCTGCGACAGGGTGGGCATTCTGAAGACAAGGCTCATCGCAGTGGGAGCAACGAAGCAGCTGCTCGAATCGTTGTGGGGGAGGAGGACGGTGTTCCATCTCACCCAGATCAACCAATCCATACTGGCAGCCGTGGAGAGGCTCGGACACAGGAGCGTCGTGGTGGAAGGCAACCGTCTAATCGTAGATGTGGGTAATGCTGCCGACGAGAACCCGCAGCTGGTGGAGGCCATAGTCGCCGCTGGAGGCCGAATCCAGCTGGTCACGGAGTTACTGCCCAGCCTGGAGGACGTGTACCTCAGGGCAGTTCGGAGCTGATTGGTGGGATGAACCTCTCGAAGGCCCTCATGGTGGCGGCCAATGACTTTGCGATATTCAGGCGAAAGAAGTACACGTTCTACTCGCTGATCGGGCTTCCCGTCGTGCTCTCCGTGGGGCTTCCAATCGTCATCTGGCTCGTCCTGAAGAAGGGCGAGGCCTCGAACGGAGAGGTCGTGATACTGCTGAACGCGTTCTCTTTTCTCTTCATCATCCTGGCGACCCTCATCCCGACGGTGCTGGCCTCCTACAGCTTCCTCGGCGAGAAGCTCGAGAAGAGCCTAGAGTCGCTGCTCGCGACCCCTGCGACCGACGGTGAGCTGCTCCTAGGGAAGAGCCTGTCAGCGCTGCTACCCTCCCTGGGCGTGACCTATCTCGGAGCTTTGATCTTCATGGCCCTAATGGACGAGCTGACCCAGGCCCACTTCGGTTATCTCTACTTCCCGAACTCGACGATGGCGGTCATCCTCCTCCTTGCGGTCCCTCTGGCCTGCACCTTCAGCGTCGAAGCGAATGTAATCATAGCGTCGCTGGTCGGCGACCTGCGGGGGGCCCAGCAGCTCGGGACCCTGGCCTCGGTGCCGTTCGGCGGCGTCTTCGTCCTGGCCGAGACGAACTTCACGTCTCTCGACCCGACCACCCTTGCGCTGATCTCGGTGCTCGTCCTAGTCATCGATGTGGTCCTGCTGGAGGTATGCAGGGTCACGTTCCGGAGGGAGGAGATACTCACAAAGTGGAAATGACGCGGAAGAGGTCCACCGGATGGACGAGTGGAAGACGAGATCGGTGGGTCCTGCCAGTGGAGATCGGGGCGACGGCCTCACTGGATGTTCTCGTGCCCCGAGGCTAGGTTCTTCCCTGCAAGCTCAGACTCGCAACCCTCGAGCTGAGGGACGCCTTCACGCCGTTGTCCCACTCCTCTCTGGTAATCGAGTACATCATGGTGTCTCCCGTGCTGCCGTCCAGGCGAATCCGGTGGTTCCTGAGCCGTCCCTCGAACTTGGCCCCGAGCTTCAGGATCGCATTCTGGGAGTGTACGTTGTCGCTGTCGGTCTTCAGTTGCACGCGCAGTGCGCCCCAGTCTTCGAAGGCGTGCCTCAGTAGCAGGAACTTGCACTCCGGATTGACGGCGGTTCCCCACACCCTGGAGGTGTACCAGGTCCAGCCTATCTCGACGCCCCTCTGAGCAGGACGGACCTCCATGTACCTGGTGCTCCCGAGGATACTGAGATCCTCCCTGCTGAAGACGGTGAACGGGTACTCCGCGCCCCGTTCCTCGGCCCTGAGAGCGAGCTCAATCCATTCGTCCATTCCCTTCTTCGTCCTTCCGTCATTGAGCATCCAGGTCCAGGTCGAGCCCTGCGCCGCAGCCAGAAGCCCCTCAGCGTGCGAAGCTCGCAACGGTTCCAGGCGGACGTGGCTCCCTTCGAGAATGCAGGGACCTAGCGAAGGCGCCAATCCAATTCACCACTCGGAGTTAGCCTGGAAAAAGCCCTGGGCGGAGTTCGCACGGCGCTGGGTCAATTCCTCTCCTCTATCAGCTCCAGCCAGATCCCGTTGGAATCCTTGATGAAGGCGATGCGGCTCGACCCCAGCGAGTAGGGCTCCCGGGCAATCTCAACCCCCTTGGCGCGCAACGCTTCGACGGTGGCCCCCAGGTCCTTCACCCCGAAAGCGATGTGGTCGAGCTGGTCACCCTCGGCGTAGTCCTTCTTGTCCTTCCACCAGGTCAGCTCTATCTTGTGGTTTGTGCCTTCCATCTCCAGGAACGCGATTTCGGCGTTGTTCTGCTTGATCTCCATCCGGCCTGCGAGGGTCATCCCAAGCATCTGGGTGTAGAACGACACGCTCTCGTCCATGTCCCTGACGGTAATCGACGTGTGGAGGAGCTCCATGTGAGGGGAGGCGGTCATGCTACGTATAAAGCCAATCCGGGGCCAGAAAGGGCAGCGGCCTCCTGCGTTCCTGCTCCGTTCCAGTGGCGTTGGAAATGCTCATGACTCTCGCTAAATAGCCGCGGTCGACTGGAGGCCAGCGTGGGAAACCGGTACGCGGTCCTGCTCGCGGTCTCGCTTCCTTCATTTGTCTATGGTCTCTTCAGGTTCTCAGTCGGGATTGTCGTCCCCAGGATTGAGAGTGCCTACAGCATCAACGACTCTGTCATGGGAGTCATAGTCTCAGTATCATTGGGAGTAGTCGGGTTGGGCGTCTTCGCCTCCGGCAGCATTGCCGGGAGATACGGGAACAGGACGACGATAGTGTCCGGATTGCTCCTCTTCTCGCTGTCCCTGGGGGTCGCAGCCACCGGGGTAGACCTGGTCGCATTCTCGGCCCTCTTCATGCTAGCCTCCTTCGGTTCTGGTCTGGTCCTCCCCACGAGCTATGTCGTCGTGGCTGCGATACTTCCCGAGCGAAGGGGGATTGGAGCGGGGCTCGTCTCTTCGGCCTACAACGTGGGCGGCCTGGTGGGACCGGCCGTGGTTGGCTATCTTCTCCTCTTTTACGGCTGGAACACCTCGTTCGCGGTGATTCCGGCAACGGGAGTCATCGCTGTAATCATCTACCTGGCCACGATACCCAGCGCGACGGGCAACGCTGCGCCCGGGCCGAAGGGACAGTTCAGAAGCCTGCTGCGCAACAGGACAGTTCTGCTTCTCGCAATCGCTGGCTTCCTTGCCGACGCCGCGTTCGTGACCTACCTCTCTTGGACGCCGAAGTTCCTGCTCACGTCGTTCAACGTCTCCGGAGACAACACGGCGCTCGTCGACCTGCTCTTCGGCGTTGGAATTGGGGTCGGAGGGTTGGGGGTATTCGTTGCGGGCTTCCTCTTCGAGAGGGTGGGGGGAAGGACAAGCGCCATCGTGGGCGGAATAGCTGCGACAGGGACTACCCTTGGAGTCTACCTTTCCAGTTCCCTGCTGACCGCGCTCGCGCTGGTGGTCGCCGGGAGCTTCTTCCTCAACTGGTTCTGGTCGTTGACCACCATCATGTCCCAGGTCAGCGTTCCAAGATCGAGCCGGTCGGCCGCCACCAGCCTCGTGCAGACCGCGGCGTTCCTGGGGGCGTTCATGGGGCCCGGACTTGCGGGGCTGCTTGGGGGAGCAGAGACCGTTCCGCTCCTGATATCTGTCGTGGTCCCCAACGCCCTCTACACTCTGGTCATGGTGTTCCTCTACAGGGATAGACCTGCCGAGGGACACGGATAGGACGTCAGTGAGGGAAGATGTCCTTGGAGATCATGGTCCCGACTACCCAGTTCGGTGCGTCCACGACCTCATGGACCCTTACGTCAGCGGCCACGCTGCAGAGCACGTATGCCTCCTCTCGTGTGAGACCATGGGCATCAGCTAGGTAGTGAACCATGCCCCTGACCGAGTCCCGGGTCGCGCCCATCAGGTCCGGACCTATGCCCGTAGCCACGTGGTAGCCGCGGGTGGGGCGCGGGTCCCCTCCTGTGAAGAACTGGGGATAGCTCAGCCCTGCCTCCTTCTCGACACCAAAGCGGAGCGTGGCTGTCCCGGCGCACTCGATGGCCGAGCCGCACACCTCCCCATCACCCATGGCGGCATGGACGTCTCCGGCCGAGAAGAGAGCGCCATCCACTTGGACAGGAATCTTGACCCAGCTTCCCGCAGTGAGGTGCCTGACGTCCATGTTGCCGCCGTGCCTGCCGGGGGGCCCGACCTCGGTGAAGCCCCTCCGCCTGGGTGCGACGCCGAGTACCCCGCAGAAAGGATTGAGTGGTATCTTGATGCCCTTCTCGAAGGCGGCGAACTTCTTGTTCTTCAGGTCCCACTTGTAGAGGAACGGCCTCCTGAACTCCTGGAGCAGACCGAACTTGGGCAGGACGACCGACCAACCGAAGTCGCCGATGCCGACCTCCAAGACCTCGATGCGCAGCGCGTCGCCCGGCTTCGCATCTTCGACGAACATGGGCCCGGCCAGAGGGTACAGCTTCGACGAGTCGAACCTCGCAACGTCGCTGTTGGTCGAGTTCTTGTCCAGTTGCCAGCTTCCCACGTCATTTATCTCAAAGGTCACCTTGTCGCCGTCTCTCACAGAGAGCACCGGCCTGTGGGAGCGGCTCCACCTGTAGTGGAACTGGTCAAGCGTGATGCGGTAGTGCTCTGGCAACCCTTCATCCCGCCTTGTCGGTTCCGACGAACCCTTCCATCAGGAGGAATCTCCGGCCCCGAAACTCTATAAGCCTTCGAAGGAAAGAAATTCTTAAGTGAGGTCGGCCCGGACCGGCTCTGCGGTGCCAGGGTAGCTCAGCCTGGGAGAGAGTTCGACCTCTAACACTCGGCTGAAGACCGAGAGCAATTATCGCGTGATAATTGTCGGGAGCTGTCGTCGGTTCAAATCCGACCCCTGGCACCTCTCGATTCCCTGCGTGCTGCCACACTCTGGTCGCCTTGTCCGGGCCAAGGTTCCGCTCAGGCCATCGCAGTTGCAGGATACTCATGAGGATGACGAAGAAGAAACTCCTTTCAAAATTGCAGCGCGGTCAGTGCGCCTGCAGCGTCGGGTCCACCTCCAGGCCCCAGGCCTTTATCCCTCCCCTCAGGCTCTTCACGTTCTTGAACCCGAGGCCCTTGAGGAACCTGGCGCCCTGCAGGCTCTTCCTGCCCGTGTTGCAGTAGACGACTATCTCGGCCGCGGCGTCCAACTCGTTCGCCCGTTGCGTCAGCTGTCCCAGTGGGATGAGCTTCGAGCCTTCAATGTGGCTGGTCAGATGCTCTGACGGCTCCCTCACGTCGAGCAAGACGAGCCCCCTCTTGTCGTCGAGTGACTTCTTGAGAGCGAGGGCAGACACTTCGAGCTCAGGCTCGAGCTCCTCCTTGACGCCGCAGAAGGCTTCGTAGTCGATGAGCTCCTTGACGGTCGGGTTATCACCGCAGACGCAGCAGTTAGGATTCTTCTTCAGCTTGATTTCCTTGAATTTCATGTCCAGGACGTTGAGGAGCAGCAGCCTGCCGACCAGGGAATCGCCCCTGCCCAGTATCATGTCGATCGCTTCGGCCGCCTGGATGCTCCCCACGATCCCTGGGAGGACGCCCAAGACCCCGGCCTCGGCGCAGTTGGGCACCAGGCCCGGAGGTGGAGGCTCAGGGTATAGGCACCTGTAGCAGGGCCCCTCCTTCGCGTAGAAGACAGCGGCCTGCCCCTCGAACCTGAAGAGGCTCGCATAGACGTTGGGCTTCCCCAGGAAGACGCATGCGTCGTTCACCAGATATCGTGTCGGGAAGTTGTCCGTGCCGTCTATCACGATGTCGTAGTCCCTCATGATTTCCAGCGCGTTCGAGGAGTCGAGGCGGACGTTGTGGAGCTCGATGCTGACGTTGGGATTTATCCTGAGGAGCCTTTCCTTGATTACCTCCGTCTTCTTCCTCCCTACGTCCTCCTCGGAGAAGAGGACTTGCCTGTGCAGGTTGCTCTTCTCTATGACGTCGAAATCCACGATGCCTATCCTGCCGACGCCCGCGGCCGCAAGGTACATCGCGGAGGGCGCCGTGAGGCCGCCCGCTCCGATGAGCAGGACACTGGAGGCCTTCAGCGCCTTCTGACCCGCGAGGCCCACCTCCGGCATGATGAGGTGCCTGTTGTACCGGTCGAGTTCGCTGTCGGAGAACTCGATTCCCCGATCTGTGCTGGTGGTCATGCGAATCACTCGTACGCCTCTATCCTATCCTCGGCGTACGGGGACTCGGCGTGAGCATGAATCTCTTCGAGGACCTGCTTTGCAGTACGCGTGGTCATCTCGGCTCACGCTGGTGTCACGGCCACAGAGGAGCGGAACTGGCATTCCCGAATCCTCCTCTTGCGGAGGCGGGTTCTTCATAAAGGTGACGAAGACCGAAGTTGTGAGTGAATAATGGTGGGACGTGGGTGACCTACATGCCACCCATGCCGCCCATACCTCCCATGCCGCCGGGTCCTCCGGCGCCGCCCGGAGGCTCCTTGCTCTTGCTGGAGGCTATCACGTCATCGATGCGGAGTATCATGCACGCGGACTCCGTGGCGGCCTTGAGAATCTGCATCTTGACGGCTGTGGGTTCCACAACAGACTTGGTCCACATGTTGGCGACCTTCCCTGAGAGGGCGTCGACCCCTGCCCACTTCTCGCCCTTGCCGTGCCTGGCCCTGAGGTCCACCTGGGTGTCGATTGGGTCCATCCCGGCGTTCTCTGCGAGTATGGTTGCGATGGTCTCTATCGCCTCGGCGTATCTCAGTGCGGCCAGCTGCTCTCTGCCTGAGAGCTTCTGGGCCCACTCCCTGACCTTGCTCGCGACCTCGACCTCCGGAGCTCCCCCGCCTGCGACGATGGAGGGCGACTCGACGACGTCCTTGGTCACCATGATTGCATCGTGGAGGGCTCTCTCCGCTTCGTCGACCACCCTCTGCGATCCTCCTCTTACGAGGATGGTGACCGCCTTCGGGTTCTTGCAGCCCTCGATGAAGACCCACTTGTCCTCCTCAATCTTCCTCTCCTCGGCGAGCTTGGCCTGCCCGAGGTCCTTGGCGCTGAGGTCGTCGAGGTTGGTCACGATCCTCGCCCCCGTCGCCTTGGCGAGCTTGGTCATGTCGCTCTCCTTTACCCTCCTCACCGCCATTATCCCTGCTCTTGCGAGGTAGTGCTGGGCCACGTCGTCGATGCCCTTCTGGCACACCAGCAGGTTGGCTCCGGACTTCTCTATCTTCTCGACCATCCCCTTCAGGATGCTGTTCTCTTCGTCCAGGAACTTCTGCATCTGGTCCGGGTCGTTGATCCTGATCTCCGCGCTGAACTCTGTCTTCTCTATCTCCAGCGGAGAGTTCACGAGGGCTATCTTGGCCCCGTCGATCTTCTTCGGCATGGCAGAGTGGACCACTTCCTTGTCCAGGGCGATGCCGGAGATGAGCTTGGTGTCCACCATTGAGCCGCCTGCCTTCTTCTCCACCTTGACGTTGTCGATATCGACCTTGTAGCCGGTCTCGGTCTTCTCGGCGACCTGCGTCACAGCGTCAACGACGAGCGACGCCAGGTGCGGAGCATCGTCCGATACCAGCTTGGTCATCATGCTGGTGGTTGCAATCTTGAGCAGGTCTGACTTTGAGGTGGGGTCGACCTTCTCCGCGATGCTTTCTAGGATCTGCTGCGCCTTCTCGAGCGCCTTCATGTAACCGTCCACGACGACGGTGGGATGGACGTCCTTGCTGATGAGCTCCTCGGCCTTCTCCAGAAGGGCGCCTGCGAGGATGACAGCCGACGTGGTCCCGTCTCCCACCTCGTTGTCGGTGGCCTTGGAGACCTCCACGAGCATCTTGGCAGCGGGGTGCTGGACGTCGATCTCCTTGAGCATGGTCGCCCCGTCGTTGGTGATCGTGACGTCGCCCAGCGAGTCCACGAGCATCTTGTCCATGCCGCGGGGTCCTATCGAGCTCTTCACGATCTCAGCGATCAGCTTCGCAGCCTGTATGTTGTTCCTCTGAGCCTCCTTGCCCTTGACATCGTTGCTCCCTTCCTTCAGGATGAGAACGGGAGTGCCGCCGGAAGTCATTGCAGGAATAGCCGTTGTTGACATATTTTCCTATAACACCACGTCAACTATACAACTTCGAGTTGTATATAAAAAATTCGGATTGGCCACGAGCGACCCACTGACTGGACCCACTCGAAGGTCGCCACGCAATCGGGCATCCATAAGGCACTTTTTGAGCGGATGGGCAACCAGTATTGACCAGCCATGATTAACGAGGGTCGTCCGGCTTGTTCTCCTGTGAAGGAAGAGGTAAGGCTAGCGAAGGCCCGGGTCAGCGCCTTTGCTAGAACGTCTGATGACCAGATTGGGACGGCGGCGAGCATCGCCAGTTCGGCGTCCAGAGATGCCCTCAAGATGGCGGTGAACCCCCCCAGCATCTCTCGAGTGACGAGGAACGTGGGCGCGGTGCTGCTGGTCTCCCCCGACCCGTTCACCTTGGTCCCCGGGGCAGCACTCCTGGGCGCCTCCTACGCCATCAGGAGCAGAGAAGCAGCCAGCCTGGAGACCCTTGCAAAGGAGACCGCTATGTGCGTGCGGACCATCCGCGAGCTTCAGTCGTTTCTCTGAAGCTGCGAACAATTCATAAACAGCCCGAATCTGATTGCGGGGCAGTCGCCCATGGACGTCAAGCCAAGCAAGGGGCTGAAGGTGAAGGTCAACGCAACTAGGGAGGCCGTCTTCGGAGAGGACGGAGTGGAGGTGAAGAGGGTCGCGGCGCTGGCGGGGAAGAAGGCGGCGGGAACCTTGACGGGGAGGACGCTCGTGGGCTATGCAGAGGCCGAGATGGAGGCGCTGGAGGGCGGCAAGCACTGGTACCCCATTGACCAGCTGGAGACGGAGAAGGGCGAGAAGCTAGTGGAGGAAGAGATCGCCGTCGAGATCAGTGAAGAGGCCCCAGAAGGCTCGGACGAAGCGGAAGATGAAGAGTGAGCCGGACACGGAAGAAGCCGGGTACCTTCCCATAAGCTAAAATCATGTCCGGATTCAACATGACCGAGCGACCAGAGTTTGGAGAGACGCGAACTTCCCGGAATAGCTGACATCGAAGCCGCAAGCAAGAGAATCGAGGGCGTGGCCGTGCGGACCCCGCTAGTGGACTCGCCTGCGCTCTCTAAGCGGCTGGGTCGAGAGGTGTACCTGAAACTGGAGTGCTTCCAGCCGATACGAGTCTTCAAGATCAGGGGAGCCTACAACAAGCTGGCCCAGGTCAGGGAGGACAGCGTGGTTGCGGTCAGCTCGGGGAATCACGGCATGGCCGTCGCCTACTCTGCGAGGGCCTTCGGCAAGAAGTGCACCGTGTTCCTGCCCGAGAACCCGGTCAAGGAGAAGGCCGACGCCATAGCGGAGTACGGCGCAGAGGTCGTGAAGTTCGGCAAGTATCACAACGAGCGAGAGGAGAAGGCGATGCAGCTGGTCAGGGAGACCGGTGCCGCCCTCGTGCATCCGTTCAACGACCCTGACGTAATCGCAGGACAGGGGACCTGCGGCCTGGAGATTGCTTCGCAGTTGCCCGAAGCCGACTCTGTTGTGGTGCCCGTTGGAGGGGGCGGGCTGATCTCGGGGATATCGATAGCGCTCAGAGCGAAGAGCCCAAGGACGAAGATCTTCGGGGCCGAGCCTGCGACCGCCGCCAAGCTGAGCGCGTCCATGAGCGCGGGCAGGGTGGTGAGCATCGAGAACCCGCACTCGATAGCGGACGGACTGATACCGCCGTCGGTGGGCGACCTCACCTTCAGGGCCTGCTCGGAGAACGTCAGCGGGGTCTTCACCGTCACCGACGACGAGATACTCGAGGCCATGAAGGTCATGGTTAGGGAAGCGAGAATCTTCCCAGAACCGTCCGCGTGCGCGCCCCTGGCCGCCCTGCTGGCCGGCAGAGACGTGGACAGGCTCGGGAAGAAGGTGGTGCTCGTCGTGTCTGGCGGGAACGTCTCGCAGAAACTCCTGGGCCAGATCCTCACATCCTAGGCCCGGGTCGAAGAGACAGCAGGCCCCCGGGCCCTGGGGAGCGTCTGGCAAGCGCTTGATGATTGCTTCCTGCATCTCTGCTGGTGTGTGGCACTCGTGT
>Ga0326727_10001557_pt1 | contig 83782 bp, 77 predicted proteins | sample MB2enrmetagenome_FD_207643 | JGI IMG/M metagenome (GOLD analysis project Ga0326727, IMG submission 207643) | Lab enriched peat soil microbial communities from McLean, Ithaca, NY, United States - MB29MY | ecosystem: Environmental > Terrestrial > Soil > Wetlands > Peat | place: USA: New York... | reverse complement strand
GGGGAGCAGGAGTTTCACGCCCCCCGGCTCGAACGATTGGGTCTTGGTTATCGATGATGCCAGCGCCAACTTGCCTGCCCCGGGCAGCGCGAATCTGCCCTGAAAAGATGCCGACCAGGGCGCCGGTGGGGTCCAAAAGGGGGATCCGAATAGACGTAGGTAAGCGGTCGCCCGCTGTCCCTGTCACACCACCGTACGTACGGGTCCGTATACGGCGGTTCGGGGGGTTGGGCGATCAGCGAACCGTCAATCGCCGAAGCCCGAGCGAGTCGAAGTAGGCATTGGGCAGGGCAAGTAAAAGAGCCTAGCTAGCGGCAGAAGTGCTGCTCTCTTACATCGGCCCCGACCCCCACCCACCGCCTGCGCAGTCGTTCCCTGTTTCGCTTGGCCAAGAGCCGCTGGAAGATCGAGAATCAAGGATTCAATGACGCCGAGAATCGCTACGGGCTGGAACGCATCTGCCACCACCATCCCCAGAGCTTGCGGTTGGCCTGGCTGATCACCTGTTTGGCCTCAACCATTGAGCGACTTTACCGTCTGCTCTATCTCCACCGGGGCACGCACCGGGTTCGCACCGGCCTGGAATTGCTCCGCCTCTTGCGACTGAGCTTGGCCCCTCCTACACCCCTCGATAGCAGTTGACCTCTCACAAGGCATGATCCCAAGGATCTGTTGCCCTCGTTCTTTGAAAACTCCACTCCGTTGCTGACCCCCCCTGGCCGCTCGGAACCCCATTCCCTGAAAATGGCCTTTTGCCTCCTACAGGTTCTGGAATCTTCAGAGCCCTACACAACCCCCGCCCAAATCAACTTCCGCTGCTTTACGTTCCGAAACCGCTGTTTGTGTGTTCGTTTGCTTGACATTCCGTGGGCGGTCAAGTAAGCTGTACGGGTCCTAAAGAGCGCATCCTGATTCGGCAGAGTGACGGGTGCACGCGGACTGGCGTGCGCGGGTCAGTCTGCACCTCCGGCACAGCTAAGCGGATCCAAATGCCGAGTGTATAACCACTTGATGAAGAAGGTTTAGGGACTGTTTTGCTGGGCTAAGAGAAGTAATGTGGCTCGGGTCGCGTCGGCTGCCCATGGAAGAGTCTGCACCTACAATTAACATCGTCATTTCGGACGACCACGCACTATTTCGGGAAGGGTTGCGGAAGCTGCTGGAGGCTGAGCCAGGGATGCATATTGTCGGCGAAGCCGTGGATGGCGAAGAAACCGTAAAGGTGGTTCGCCAGCTCAAACCGCATGTGCTCCTGCTGGATCTCTCGTTGCCCAAGTTAAGTGGCCTCGAAGTGCTTGCAGAATTGAGCAAGCTGGAACTCCAAACGCGCACGATCATGTTGACCGCAGCGATCGAGAGAGAGCAAGTCATTGAGGCGTTGCAGTTAGGCGTGCGCGGGATTGTACTGAAGCATTCAGCACTGCAACTTCTTCTCAAGAGCATTCGTTGCGTCAACGAAGGTCAGTACTGGGTTGGCCAGGAGGGCGTTTCGGACCTTATCCACGCGCTTCGCCGAATGAAGCCGTCTCGCGGCGTATCCGAGGCCCCGAGAAACTTCGGCCTAAGCTCGCGGGAGATGGAAGTCATCGCACTGATTGTGGCCGGCTATACGAACAAGGATCTTGCGCGCGAGCTTGGAATAAGCGAAAACACCGCAAAACACCACCTGACCAATATATTTGATAAGTTGGGCGTTTCCAACCGTTTGGAACTTGTCCTCTATGCCGTCGACCATAGTTTGGTTGCCGGAAACTAAGCCCGTATCTTAGGCGGTAGGGTATGGCACTGCATGGTGCTAGCACTATGGCTACCAATAGTGCTATTTCAATGATACCATAGGGCCATTGTCAACTTTTCAGGGCAGCGTACACTGAGATCATAGATTAGCGAGAGTTGGGAAAGCACCAAGAGACCGTGAAGGGTCCCTGGTGCGGTCGCAAGAAATCATCGAGGATTGGGACGAACGATGTCTGACGCAAGTGGTGGCGTTAGCTTAAGTAGTAAGACTCGTGCGCAGCGATTCGAATTACAAATCCCGGTGCGCTATCGGACGGACAGCGAACAAGGCTGGCGCAGGGGAACCACCAGAAACATCAGCCGGTCGGGCATGCTATTCCACGGTGAGGATTGGGCTCAGCCAAGCACGCGGATCGAATTGACTTTGCTTCTTCCGCGGCAGATGGGCGTAGCGCGGGCTGCCGAGGTCATCTGTCGAGGCACGGTCACGCGCTCGGAACGGTGCGGAATCGAGGAGGGCGGCCCCTTGATGGCGATCCGGATTTCGCATTATCGGCTCATCCGACCCAAAGATGGGCGACCGTTGGAAGATTAAAGCCATCATCGATGTGGGAATAGCGGTTTTTGCGTCCGAACCCGTTGTTATGCGGTTGAGTCTACACAACGGAACGTCATCTGGAGCCAGGGAGCGGTAAATCGGTCATCCAGTTGGTAGCGACGCGGGCTCGGGCAGGTTACGGGATTCATCCTCGAACCAGTGAAGTACGGCTTATAGAGTAAGGTAGCCTGTAAGTCACAGGGCGGAGCTTTATACTATCGGAAGTTTCCAACCCGCCCGTTGTTGCAACCCACGAACAACAGCCAACGTTTCGAACTTGCGAATGTTGTCCAGCATGACTTCTAAGCTTGGCCTGCCTGACGGTGGCGGTCGGGATGGCCGATCCACTTTCCGGACTCCACGCTTGGGGAGCAAGCGGCTTGCGCTGAAGGGCGCAAGGTTTATCGCGCGTCATTCTAATACCTGCGGTCACCATGAGCACTAAAACATTACATCAGAACGCCGAGCGCGCAAGGCGCTTCGTTCTTCAGTTGCCCGTGTACTTTCGACCACCGCACAGTCCTACATGGTTGGAAGGGACGACGGAGAATATCAGCTATACGGGGCTGTTATTGCGTTCAACACATCTTTTAGTTCCTGACACCTCTCTCGAGCTGAGATTGCAGCTCGCGACGGGACCCAAACTGAACAACGCGTCGGAGATTCGGTGTAAAGGCGCCGTTGTCCGTGTGGAGCAAAGAAATGCTCCGGAAACTCCAGTCGCTCTGGCCGTTTCGATCAGCGGCTATCGCATTGTCCGCCAAGTCATTTTGAGGGGCGGCTCGATGGGGTTGGCCGAGAGCATTAACACAGCGCCGAAAGCGCGGCGACGCCAGCATTAACTGCCCGAGGTCGAAGGATGGATGCGCGAGGGGAGATTATTTGTGTTGCCCGCGCGGGTCTTTTGACCAGCCCGGAAGGAATCGTGAGCCTGTAAGCGCCAACCTCCTTGGCCTGCATTGTGCTTTTGGTTCGTTAAGCGTATCCTTAAGAAAGCGGCTTATTTAAGATGGGCACTCAGAAAACCAGAAAGCTGTACGCGTGGTTCCTTCTCTTGGTGGGCCTAGTATGTTCTATCGGCCGGGGGTGGGGAGTGGCTTCCGCCCGATCCGCCGGGAACTCCGATGGGACGATGGCCGCTGGGCCGGCCCAAGGGGGAAAAGAATCAACGGGTCAGCAGGCCGCCCCAAATGCTAAGCGGGTGGTTGATGACTACCGTATTGGACCCTCCGATGTGCTGGCGATTAACGTCTGGAAAGATACCGAACTCACGCGGACTGTCACCGTGCGCCCCGATGGCAAAATATCCTTACCATTAGTTGGGGAGTTAGCGGTAAGCGGGTTGACCGCGAGCAGCGTGCAACGCTTGATAGGCCAGCGACTTGCCGAGTACATCTCCAGCCCACAAGTCACCGTTATGGTGCAAGAGGTTAGAAGCCAGACCTATGTCGTCGTCGGCAAGGTTACAAAGCCCGGATCGTATGAGTTGGGAAAGCCCACGACAGTGCTGGAGGCCATCGCAATCGCCGGCGGCATGCTCGATTTCGCCAAGGCCAACAAGGTCAAGATCATCAGGCGCCGCGAGGGTGGGCAGTCTGAGACGTTCTATTTTGACTACAATAAGGTCATCAAAGGGAAGAACGCGGAACAAAATGTGGAACTGCAGAATGGCGACACCATCGTGGTTCCTTGACGGGGAGCTGCTCGCCACCCGTTTGCGGAGGTAGACTTCATTGGCACAACAAGACGAAAACAGTGACATCACGCTAGAGCGAGCGATCGAGGTCACGATCAGGCGGCGCTGGTGGGTGGTCGTGCCTACCACAGTGATTGCTCTCGCTGCCGCTCTTTTCACCTTCCTGCTCCCCAAGCGCTTCGAGTCAGAGGCTATGATTCTCGTCGAAGGCCAGCAGGTCCCTGAGCGGTACGTCACTGCTAATACGACCAGCGATCTCGGGGAAGTGCTGCTGCTCATGACCGACGCGATTCTGTCGCGCACTCAACTGCTCCAGATTATCGACGAATTTGGTCTGTACTCGAAGGAGCGGAACCGCCTCGCTCCCGAGCAGTTGGCGGAGTTGATGCGGAGCAACATCGTTATTCAGCCGGAAGAACACGGCCCCGAGCCCAAAGGCCTCAACGCCTTCAGGATTTCATTTACCGGTGACGACCCCACTTCGGCGCAGGCGGTGACAGGCCGTCTTACTTCTCTTTTTATTAGAGAGAACAATCAATCGCAGGAACAACAGTCGACAGGCGCGACGAAGTTCCTGGCCGATAAGCTTGCGGAAGCATTGGCTGACTTAAAAGAACAGGACATTCGGGTTCGAGACTTCAAGATGAAGTATCTCGGCGAACTGCCGGAGGAGCAAGAGGGTAATCTCGCCATCCTTTCCGGATTGCAGAGCCAATTCCAGAACTCTGTGACTGCCCTGGAGCGGGCGCGGGAGCAGGAAGCTTACCTGCAGTCCCTTCTCTCCTCGTACCAAGACTTGGCCGCTGCCGGGGTCCCGGCCGCGGGTTCGACGGTTGCAAACCCCACCGACACGATGAGGGCGGAATTGACCAAGCTTCAAGATGAAAGGGCTGAGCTTCTGGCGCGGTACACCGAGAAGTACCCAGACGTAGTGAAGATCGATCAGCAGATTAAGGAGACGCTGGCCTTGCTGGCGGCAGTAAGCAAAAACCCGGCGCCACACAAGGATAATACCCAGGAGGCCTCCAATCAGGCTAAGCCGACGATGGAAAAAGACTCGACCATGGCACAGGTCAAAAGCCAGTTGAAGGCAAACGAGATCGAGATCAACAATGACTCGGCCGACCAGAAGGCAATTCAATTGAAGATCGAGCAGTATCAAAGCCGCCTCAACCTGACTCCGGTGCGAGCGCAACAACTCTTGGATTTGCAGCGAAACTATGAACTGTCCAAAAAGAACTATGAGGACCTGATGGCCAAGAAGACGCAATCCGAGTTGGCAACAAGTTTGATTGAGCGCCAACAGGGTGAGCGCTTCCGGATCATCGACCAACCCAGCCTGCCTACGAAGCCGACCAGTCCGGCTCGGTTCAAGGTCAGTTTGGGGGGCTTGGTAGCAGGACTCGGGCTAGGGTTGGCGTTGGCCTTCTTCGTTGAGTCCCGAGACCACTCGCTTCGCAATGAGCACGACCTAAGACGGGCTTTTGCCTTCCCGTTGATGCTGGGAGTTCCGCTGTTGCTGAATAAGGCAGAAGAACATAGGCGGACGCGCCTGGCGACGCTCGAGTGGGTGTGTGGGATCCTCATGTGTGTACTGCTAGGAATGACTGAGTTTTATGTCTATTGGCGGAGTTGAAGACGAACTTGCGACCCGTTCCCATGAATTCATACTGGGAACACAATTGGGAGTTGATAACAAACATGCCTGACCGAGTTCTTAACCAAGCTGGAATGGATGCGGGCCTTGGCTCACTCTCTTCAGAGGATTTGCTTCCGGAGTGGGAGAAGGTAGATTTTTGTCTTCCCGTTGGAACGGAGGAATGTACCATCTCTCCCGAGAGCCGCGTGGTTGTCTACCACGACCCGACGAGTGCCGGCGCGGATCGGTTCCGGTTGGCGCAAATAAGGCTCAAGAGCCTTCAAGCGTCGCGGGGATTGAAAAGCATCCTAATTACCAGCCCGATGCCAGGGGACGGAAAAACCACAGTTTCGTTGAACCTCGCCACGGCTTTGTCTGAGAATGGAAAAGTCCCCGTGCTCTTGCTTGAAGCGGATGTGTATAGACCTACGGTGCTCATGAGATTGGGATTGAAACCGTGGGCGGGACTGAGCGAGTGTTCCCGGCGTGGTGAGGACCCGATGCTGGCAATTCGGCGAATCAACCCTCTGGGATTCTGCCTATTGCCGGCTGGGCAGATCGCGGAAGATGACGCGAACATCCTCCAATCGAACTTCACCTCCCAACTCATCAAGAGCCTTGCTGCGAGTTCTTTTGGCTGGGTTCTGATAGACGCCCCTCCCACCACCCCGGTGGCGGACGTTCTAGCCCTCAACTCGCATGCCGACGCCACTCTGCTTGTGGCCCGGGCGGGGGAAACACAGCGAGAAGCCCTCGAGGAATCCGCACGGAACCTGGGCCGCGATCGCATCCTTGGGATCATCCTCAACGGCGTGGAGGGACTCAATAGAGTCTACTCACAGTATTATGGATACTCGAAGTCGGACGGCCGTTCAAAACCGGCCGCATCGAAGACCGACAAGGGTCTGGGTCTCAAGCAACATGCCAAGTAACTTCCCACACTGAACCACCTTGTAACGAAGAAACAATTCTTTAGCAAGAAAAGTCGCCCCCTGGGTGATGGCTCTCGATTCTGAAATCGCCAGGGTAGTCGAACCCAAAATGTTGAAGAAAAGCCTAGATTCCATAGCTGAATCTGAAGTCGGAAAGCGCTGCGGCAACTATTGGACAGCGCCTCTGCACGCCTTGCTGTCTTCATTGACGATCATCCTTTTGCTGCCCACCGCTCTCGCAGCACAGGGTGAGGGTGCATCCCCAACTGGAGCGGCCAGTCCTCAAGCGACGGTCTATGGCAGCGGTTACCAGGTCCCGCTTGGGTTCGAGCGAGAGCCTGAGCCGGTCAATCAAGTATCCGTCCGCGTGGGCACTTCAGCTTTCTTCGACGACAACGTCTACGCATCTAACGCTGATCGCCTCTCAGACGAAGGGGTTTCTTTCGATGCGGGTCTCGGCATTCAGCGGCGTACTGAACGCTCGACGCTCAGTTTCGACTACAATCCATTTTTCATACTGTATAGACAAGTTACCGGATATGACCGAGCTAACCACACGCTGAATCTGGGCTTCACCTATCGTCTAAGTTCCCGCTTCATTCTAGCGTTGCAGGATAACTTCCACTATCTAAACGGGATATATCCGGCTCTCACCGACCAGCCGATTTTATCGGGGCCTCCTCCCCCAAACAGCCTCAATGGAATTATCAACCCGTACTCGGTCCGGACTCTTTCCAACACGAGTGGGCTGTATTTGACGTTTATGAAGAGCCGCCGCACCTTGATCACCCTGACCGGAGGCTATCTCCAATCCAAATATGGAACAGGACAGCAAAACCCGAGTCTGCCCTTGTACAACGACACCGGATTCAGCGGCGGACTGACGCTTCAACACTACGTAACTCCGCACACAAGCTTCGGCATCGTCACGCTCCATCAGGACAGTAATTTCCAGGGAGGCCTGATTCAGGGTAACCGGCTGCATATCCAAATCGAAAGCGCCTACCTCTCCTTCGCGTCGATGCTTTCGCCCAGTGTCAAAATCACGTTGTTCGGTGGGCCACAATACGCGCGCAGTATTGGTTCGCCCTCGACGGCAGCGACCATCACAGCGCACTTTCAACCCTCTGGGGGAGGAAGTATCACCAAGGAGGTTCGAAACACGGCCTTGGATTTTTCGTTTATCCGGTCCGTGACCGACGGTGGCGGACTCTATGCAGAAGTCGTAGAGACGCGCGTGTATTGTCGTGTCCGCCGTAGGCTAGTTGGGCGCTGGGAAGGAAGCTTACACGCCGACGCCGCCCGAGAGGAGCCTTCGCTCTTTCAGTTCGAAAATGGAAGGATCGACGGCTTGATGGGAGGGGTCGCAATCGTCCGACCCCTATTCAATAAGAGTTCAGAGCTCCGCTTTTCCTACGAGACGATGCATCAGCTGAGCAACGGTTTGCTGCCGAGTTTCGCTAATTTTGACCGCAATCAATTTGCGGTGGGATTCGACTACCGACTTAAAAGCTTTAGCCTAGGACGATAATTCTGCGACTGGATTGTAACTTCTCCTCCAAGCCGCATCACATCGCCAAACCAGCGAATAGGACAAATGCAATGATTAGGGCGATTCTGGCTCGAACGAGACCAGGAAGGGCAAGGCAAGATGGCAGGCCAAGCCCGAAGTTCAGCCTGGCACACGCAAGCAACGCAAAAGTCGATACCCCGGCGCTTGTGCCTGAGGACGCGTTCAGGAGAGTGCTCTCCCTAGAAAGAAAGAGGAGTGCTCGCTCCCGTCAACGTTTCGTTCTCATCCTGCTACATCTCGGCAAAGTTCGCCACGGGGAAGGATGGGACGAGGTTCTTGAATCCATTACCACTGCGCTGGCGCTTGCAACTCGGGAGACAGATCTGCTTGGCTGGTATAAGAACGACGAGGAAGTGGGTGTCATCTGTACTGAAATTGGGTCAGGCGGGATGAACTCCATTCTCAGCACCCTGGACTCGCGGATAGGGACCGCCCTGCGCAGGTGCCTAAGTCTGGAAGCGATGAACGCGATCCACCTTTCTTTCCATGTGTTTCCGGATGACTTGGACCTGGAAAACGGGGGCCGTCCAGCGGACAAGAGTCTCTATCCGGATTTATGTCCCAAGAACATCACGGCGAAATCCTCGCAAGTGATCAAGAGATGCATTGATATCCTCGGGAGCTTCTTCGCTCTCGTTCTCCTTTCTCCTCTCCTGATCATTATTGCCATCGCAATCAAGTTGACCTCGAAAGGGCCGATCCTTTTCAAACAACAAAGACTGGGGCAGTACGGAACTCGGTTCACCTTCCTGAAATTCAGATCTATGTACTACCAAAGCGATCCAAAGATTCACCAGAGTTTCGTCAAGCAGTTCATTTCAGGGAAACACGACTCGACGCAGCCGGCTGGCCGCAAGAGCATTTTCAAGATCCAGGACGATCCACGCGTAACACCCGTCGGGCGATTCCTGCGGAGAACCAGCCTGGACGAGTTGCCGCAGTTCCTGAATGTGCTTAAAGGCGAGATGTCGCTTGTTGGACCGCGGCCCCCAATTCCTTATGAAATCGAGACCTATGAACTCTGGCACCGGCGCCGCTTCCTTGAAGTCAAACCGGGAATAACAGGGCTATGGCAGGTCGAAGGTCGAAACAGGATAAGGTTCGACGATATGGTCCGGTTGGACCTCAAATACGCGAGGACATGGTCTCCTTGGCTGGACATCAAAATCCTCTTTCGGACCCCCACAGCCGTGCTTCGGGGAGACGGAGCTTGCTGAGGGCAATGTACTTAGCCTTATCTAACTCTCTTGTACTAAATCACTTACAACGATAGGTTGGGGAGGGGAACATGATTCGTGTGGGCGTCATCGGATACGGGTATTGGGGCCCAAACGTCGTCAGAAATCTGCAGGCGTTGGATTCGGCCCAAGTCGTGGCCATATGCGATCGAAACCAGGGGGCACGAAACCGAGCACTTCGTGCCTACCCATGTGGGGAGGTTATTTCGGACGCGAACGAGATCTTGTGCTCCCCCGATGTCGATGCCGTGGCCATCATCACTCCCGTGTGGACACATTTCGAACTCGCCAAGGCAGCCTTGGAAAACGGGAAGCACGTTTTCGTCGAGAAGCCGTTCACCTCTACGTCGGCTCAGGCTGAAACACTGATCGAGTTGGCTCAACAGCACAACCTCAAGATCATGGTCGACCACACGTTCCTGTTTACGGGCACGGTGAAAAAGATTCGTCAACTTATCGACCAAGATGAGCTCGGCGATCTCTACTACTACGATTCCACGAGGGTCAACTTGGGGCTTTTCCAACACGACATCGATGTAATCTGGGATCTCGCCCCTCATGATCTGTCCATTATGGACTATCTCATCCGCCAGGAACCTGAGGCGATCGTCGCCACCGGTGAAACACACTTGAATGGCCACGCCGACGTGGCTTTCTTGACGATCTATTTCCCCCATCGAACCATCGCCCACATCAACGTGAACTGGCTATCGCCAGTGAAGGTCAGAACGACGCTTATCGGCGGCGAGAAGAAGATGTTGGTGTGGAATGACTTGGAAGCCGACGAGAAACTGAAGGTCTACGACCGGGGAGTGCAAATTGAGAACAGCGAGACCCTTTACGAATTACTGGTCAGTTACCGCTCGGGAGACATGTGGGTACCCAAGATCGAGTCGACCGAAGCATTGAAAGTTGAGTTGGGATACTTTTTGGAATGCATTGACAAGAACGAAACGCCTTTCAATGACGGTGCAGCCGGGTTGCGTGTCGTCAAGATGCTGGAAGCAGCTGGAGAATCACTGAAGCTGCGGGGGGAGACTGTTCTTGTATGAGTGAATACCTTTGCATTGCGGCGGACGTGAGGTTAGGGAAGAACGTCAAGCTCTCAAGATTTATCAACCTTTACGGCTGCGAAATTGGAGATGAGACGAAAATCGGGGCGTTTGTGGAAATCCAGAAGGGTGCCAAGGTTGGGAAAAAATGTAAGATCTCGAGCCATACGTTTGTCTGTGAAGGTGTGACGATAGAAGACAACGTGTTCGTAGGGCACAATGTGACGTTCATCAACGATCCCTATCCGCGCGCCACCAAACCGGACGGGGAGTTACAGACCGATGAGGATTGGCAAGTCGAACCCACTCTGGTAAGAAAGGGTGCGTCGATTGGATCAGGATCTACAATTCTCGCCAAGGTGACGATCGGAGAGAACGCCATAGTGGGAGCAGGCAGTGTGGTTACAAGAGATGTTCCCGCAAACACAATTGTGGCAGGGGCGCCGGCCAAGGTACTTCGCCTTCTGGAACCAACGGTCATGGAGGTATCAGTTCGTGAATAGCTGCGCCGTCCCTTTTCTGGATCTTCTTGCTCCGCATAAGCAGATAAAGGGCGAGTTGGTTAAAGTCTTTGAGCAAGCCTTGGAGACGGCCGGTTTCATCGGCGGTCCAATGGTGGCTGGTTTTGAGCAGGAATTCAGCCGATTCTGCGGCACTCGAAATTGCGTCGGGGTGGGGAGCGGCACCGATGCCGTCCGATTCGCGCTCATCGCCGCGGGGGTCAAGCCGGGCGACGTAGTAGTAACCGTCCCCAATACCTTTATCGCCACGACCGAAGCTATAACACAGGCGGGAGCCATACCCGACTTCGTCGACGTCGATGAGCGCACGTACAACATGGACCCCGATCAACTTCTCAAATATCTGCAGGTTCAGTGCAGCGTTGACGGGACCACGGGCCGGGTTTACAACCGCAGGCTCGGGAAACCGGTCACCGCCGTCGTCCCCGTTCACCTCTATGGTCAACCCGCAGATATGGATCGCATCCTGGAACTCGCCGATCGATTCGGCTTGATTGTGGTAGAAGACGCCTGCCAAGCGCACGGTGCGGAGTACTACTCCCGGAAGGAGCGCGTTTGGAAGAAGGCGGGGACGATGAGCAGGGCTGCCGCCTTCAGCTTTTATCCCGGGAAGAACCTGGGGGCTTGCGGCGAAGGTGGAGCGGTGACGACCGACGACGATGAAGTCGCTCGCCACGTGCGCATGCTCCGGGATCACGGACAGTCGCGAAAATACTATCACGACACGGAGGGATACAACGGCAGGTTGGACGCAATTCAGGCCGGAATTCTGCGCGTGAAACTAGCGCATCTGTCCGACTGGAACGAGAGTCGCCGCCAGGCCGCAGTGCGTTATCGCGAGTTGTTCACGGCGGCAAATGGCCACGAGTTTCCGCCCTATGAGCCTGATTGGTCGAAACCCGTCTACCATCTCTACGTTATTCGAGTGCGAAACCGCGAAAGCCTCATCCGGCGTCTGGCAGATGAGAACATTGGCACTGGAATCCACTACCCCATACCCCTGCATATACAGAAAGCTTACGAAGCCTTCGGTTACAAGTTGGGGGACTTCCCCGTGGCTGAAAAGGTAGCACCTGAAATCCTCTCATTACCCATGTTTCCGGAATTGTCTGCTGACCAGCAGGAGCACGTTGCCCAGGTTCTCTTGAAATTCGTTTCTGAACACGCCGAATCGAAGGTGTTGGCCACTGCCGCAAACTTGGAGTAAGCATGTTTAAGGACTTCCATCGCGTTCTCGACGCCGTCGAGAGGGGCTTTCACGATCACCGCGTGCTGGTCGTGGGAGACCTGATGTTGGATCGGTATCTCTGGGGTGCGGTCGAAAGGATCTCTCCCGAGGCACCCGTCCCAGTCGTCCGGCTCGACCACAAGAGCTGCACTGCGGGCGGGGCGGCTAACGTGGCGTTGAACCTGAGCGCTCTCGGATGTAAGGTCTCTTTGGCAGGGGTGGTCGGCGAAGACGAAGACGGGCGGCAAGTTCTGGAACTGCTCCAATCCGCGGGCATTGAGACGAGTGCTGTTCTTTCGACCCCGGATCGGTCAACAACCTGCAAGACTCGCATTCTTGGAGGGCGGCAGCAGATGCTCCGCCTGGATGTGGAGAAGGGCGGCGAATTCAGTCTCGAGCTCCTGAGCCTACTTCTTTCCGCAATCGAGCAGAGAGTCGCGGAGTGCTCGGCTATCGTGATTTCTGACTACGGAAAAGGCCTGCTGGGCGATTCCGTCTGTCAGGCTATCATCCGTCGCGGCCGCGAGCTCTCGATACCCACTTTCGTCGATCCGAAGGGCCTGCATTACGAAAAATACGCCACCTGTGATGTCATTTCCCCTAACCGGGTAGAACTTGCTGCCGCGACCTCCACGGACCCCGGCAACCTGGAATTGCTCTTACGACAGGGCGAACGGCTACGTTCTAGACTTGGGGTTGGCCGGCTCGTGGTCACGCTGGGGGAATTGGGGATCGCACTGTTGGACCACACCGGCACCCACCGCTTCCCTGCTCTGGCCCGAGAAGTATTTGACGTCTCTGGTGCGGGTGATACGGTGATCGCCACCCTGAGCGCGGCCGTGGTCAGCGCTGTCGATCTGCACGACGCCATCCGGCTCGCCAACTTGGCAGCCGGCATTGTTATCCGAAAGTTGGGAACGGTCCCGATCTCAAAGGACGAAATGCTAGCCGGTCTGGCGTCGAATGGCGAGACAAGCCAGGGTGAGAAAATCTGCTCTCAGGACGCGCTTTTGAAGCGTGTGGCGCATTGGCGCCTTGCAGGCCGGCGCATAGTCTTCACCAACGGCTGCTTTGACTTGCTTCACGTCGGACACCTAGCCATCCTCGAACAGGCCAAGGGCGAAGGAGACTACCTCGTGGTTGCGCTCAACACGGACCGCTCTGTGCGCGCTCTCAAGGGAGCCAATCGCCCTGTTATTACCGAAGATGCCCGCGCTAAGCTGGTGGCGGCCTTGCCGTACGTCGACGCAGTCGTGCTCTTCGATGAAGAAACTCCCTTGAATCTGATCCGGGCAGTCCGGCCGAACGTTCTTGTCAAAGGTGGAGACTATACGGAAGAAGAGGTCGTGGGAGCAAGTGATATGAAAACCTGGGGAGGGAAGGTAACCCTAATTCCCGTCATCGACGGTATTAGCACAACCGCAATCCTGAAAAAGGCTTTTGCTTCTCTACACGGTGACTCTAGCGAACGCGTTCAATGAGGGTCAACACCAGAGCTCGATCAATTTATCTTGAAGGTTGAGAGTGAATGCGGTCAGGGATAGAAAGCATGAACGTTTGCGGTAAAGAGATTACGGTCCAGGGACGTCTGATTCGGATTGCCCGCCTCGAAGGAGAGAAACATGAGTTCCTGGGCGATCCCGAGGCAATGCTCGAGGGCTTGCGCAAGTCCGCAACCCGGATTGATGTTTTCACTTTCCTCCAGAAGGTGCCAGACACCTCGCCGAATTACCCTTACCCGATGGAGTGGGACAATCTGGCTGTCCTTCCCGTATCTACCTTCGATCACTGGTGGACACAACAAATCCGCTCCTATCCGCGCAATCGAGCACGCCAGGCCGAGAAGAAGGGGCTGGTGCTTCGAGAGATGACCTTCGATGAAGCCCTCCTTCAAGGAATCTGTCAAATCTACAACGAGTGCCCTGTGCGTCAGGGTAGGCGTTTTCCCCATTACGGAATGACCCTCGAGAGGGCGCGTGGGTACGCGGGAACGTTTCTCGACCGCGCGATTTGGATCGGGGCTTTCCTCGGGGAAAGCATGATTGGTTTCGTCAAGTTGGTAACCGACGAAACCCGAAACCACGCATGCATAATACACATCCTCTCGATGGACAAGCACAAGGGCAAGGCGCCCACCAATGCACTCATCGCTCGAGCCGTCCGCTCCTGTGCTGAGCGAGGCATTTCGTACCTCGTCTACGAGAATTTCAGCTATGGTAGGAAACGGGGGGACAGCCTCAGCCACTTCAAAGAAATCAACGGGTTCAAGCGTATGGATCTGCCCCGCTACTACGTCCCCTTGACTCGACTCGGCAAGGTCGCGTGGCACTTCGGTCTGCACCACCGGCTGGCTGAGCGAGTACCGGAACCGATTGCAGCAAGGTTTCGCACGCTCCGTAGGGCTTGGTACCAATACATGCTTCATCTGAAGCCGGAAACGGAGTAGGGACCTAGAATTGCCTGGAATCGTCGGCCTTATCACCAAACTTCCGAGGGCTAGGGCAGAGTGCGAACTCCACGAAATGGTGGAATCTCTCTGCCACGAACCCTTTTACAGCAGCGGAACCTGGGTTGACAGTAGGCAGGGTGTTTACGTTGGCTGGGTGGCGCGCCGGGGGTCCTTCGCCGATGGCATGCCGCTCCACAACCAGGCGGAGGACGCGACCCTGGTTTTTTCGGGTGAGGAGTTCCCAGAGCCAAGCATTCTTACGTCACTTCGTGAACACGGACACGCAGTTGCGCCTGAGGGACCGTCATACCTGGTGCAACGGTACGAAGAAGAGCCAGACTTTCCCAAGCGATTGAACGGCCGGTTTCACGGTCTTGTGACCGACGGTAGGCGTGGAAGGGCGCTGCTTTTTAACGACCGATACGGTTTGCAACGGCTTTATTACCACGAAGCGAAGGACGGCTTTTACTTTGCCGCGGAAGCCAAGGCGATTCTAAGGGTTCGTCCGGAAGTACGGACGGTCGAGCCACGCGGGTTAGGAGAATTCCTCGTTTGCGGCTGCGTGCTCGAGAACCGGACCCTCTTCCCTGGCATCTATCTTTTGCCACCAGGCTCCGCTTGGCTTTTCCGCAACGGAATGCTCGAGAAGAAAGCCGCCTACTTCGAACCGCGCGAATGGGAGGAGCAAGAACCACTCCAGCCGGAAGCGTACTACACTCGTCTAAGAGACGCCTTCGTACATAGCCTGCCACTTTATTTCAATGGGCGTGAGCGCGTCGGTGTTTCGCTTACCGGCGGCCTGGACACTCGCATCATCATGGCTTGGCGAAAAGCGCCGCCCGGCACGCTGCCTTGCTACACCTTCGGCAGTATGTACCGGGACAACCAGGACGTGCGCCTGGCGCGCAAGGTGGCAAGGATTTGCGGTCAACCGCACCAGGTTATCACCACCGGCAAGGAATTCCTCTCCCAGTTCCCACACTACGCGGAGCGCATGACCTACCTCACCGACGGATGCGTAGACCTTAACCGCTCGCCGGATCTCTACGTAAACGAGAAGGTGCGAGAGATAGCTCCGGTACGAATCGTTGGAACCTATGGCAGCGAAATCCTTTTGCAGGCGGTAATGTTCAAGGCTGAGGAACCCACTCCGGGGCTATTCAGCCGCGAACTCTTGCCGCATATCCGTACTGCCAAGGATACCTACGCCACAGCGCGTCGAGTCCATCCGGTCACCTTTGTCGCTTTCCGCCAATCGCCGTGGCACCATTTTGGCGTGCTGGGTCTGGAGCAGACCCAGGTGGCCGTTCGCTCGCCGTATCTCGACAATGATCTTGTAAAGACGGTGTACTGCGCTCCCGGACCCGTCGCGATCAACGAGGCCGGGAGGGCACGGCTCATCCGGGAGGGGAACGCTTCCCTCGCCAGGCTGCGCACCGATCGCGGCATTGGCCTCGGCAGCTTCTTCAGTCGCGGCCTCCAGGAGTTCTTGTTCAAGGCTGAATATGCCTATGACATGGGGATGCCTCAGTGGATTGCCCAACTTGACCACTGGTTCGCGCCATTTCATTTAGAGCGTCTCTGGCTCGGACGCCACAAGGTGTTTCACTTTCGAGTCTGGTATCGCGACCAGCTCGCCCCCTATGTCCGCGAGATGCTCCTCGACCCCCACTCGTTGTCACGCCCCTACCTTGTGCCGGAAGCGTTACAAACGATCGTTAACGGACACCTCAAGGGCAACCGCAACTACACTACAGAGATTCACAGGCTGTTGACCCTGGAACTGGTTCACCGGCTCTTTCTGGATTCGAGATGACACTCCCTATGTTCGCGGCGACGATTTCCGGATCCGGAACGAAGCCCTTGCCTATTGAAAAAACCCTGCGGGGGATTCTCCGCTTTGTCGACTGGCTTGATCAATACGGAGAACTTTCCCATGATTGGCAGGGCTTTTACGCGGGCCGTTTTGGGCGATATGCTAAAGCCCTGTACTACAGGAATCCACTGCTGGGAACCTTGGCGGTTTCCCCCATGGTGTTCTGCGAAGCTTTTGTTCCTTCGGCCCGCCGCGTATTTTGGAAGCCGCAGCGATTTCCCATCGCGGATGCGCACTACGCCATGGGTTTTTTATTCCTCGCGCAGCTTTTTGGAGAAGAGCGATACTACAAGCGGGCTCTCCATTTCCTGGAGGTACTCGAACAAACTCGCTGCCCGGGCTACGATCACTACTGCTGGGGATATCCTTATGACTGGGTGACCATGCGCGGTACGATCAACGAAGGCACACCGCTCATCACTACAGTGCCCTATGTCTACGAGGCGTTCAAGCAGGCCTATCAGTTCGACGGTGACGGAAGGTGGCTCCGCATCATGCAATCCACCGCTCAACACGGCTGCCGGGACTACGTGGATCTTGAAACTTCCGCCACTGCTTCGACCTGTTCGTATACTCCCGACCCGGCAGACTCGGTGGGAGTCGTCAACGCGAACGCCTACCGTGCCTTCTTCCTCACCAGCGCGGCCTTGGATTTCTCCGAGGATGCGTACCGCAAGACGGCTGAAAGGAATCTGAATTTCGTTCTCGAGGCTCAGAACCCGGACGGCTCCTGGTACTATGCGAACGACGGTAAGAGAGATTTTACGGATCATTTTCACACCTGTTTCGTCCTTAAAGCACTGGCGAAAATCGAATTGCTTACCGGGGACCCCAGATGCACACGAGCAATTGAACGTGGGGTCCACTATTACGTCACCAATTTGTTTGACGACCGCCATGTTCCAAAGCCCTTTTCGCGTGCCCCTCGTATGACCGTTTACCGACGCGAGTTGTACGACTACGCTGAGTGCGTAAACCTGGCCGTCTTGCTGTGCGGCCGTTTCGTGGAACTTGACGCTATTCTGGCCGCGGTCCTCGACGAATTATTTGAGGTATGGCAAAAGCCGGACGGGTCCTTTCGCAGCCGTCAACTTCTCATGGGATGGGACAACACCCCCATGCATCGCTGGGCACAATCGCAAATGTTCAGAAGCCTTTGCTTCTTGCTCCACGCAAAGTCCCAGAGCCCGAGTAATCTTCTCACGGAGGAGCTCAGTGAACTCAGAGGAAAGGAGCGCTCTTGAGGGTTAGCATCTTCGGTTTAGGTTACGTAGGAGTGGTGTCGGCAGGTTGCCTCGCCCAAGACGGGCACGAGGTGATCGGAGTCGATCGAGCCCGGACAAAGGTGGAACTGATCAACGCTGGCCGATCCCCGATCATCGAGACCGATATAGGCGAAATCATTGCAGCGGCGGTCAGGGACGGTCGCTTGCGAGCCACAGAAGACACGGTTCGAGCGGTGGAAGATACGGAATTGTCGTTTGTCTGCGTCGGGACTCCCAGCCAGGTCAATGGCAATCTCGACTTGACGTATATTCGACGGGTTTGTGAAGAAATGGGCATGGCGCTCCGAGGCAAAGCGGCGCGTCACACGGTCGTCATCCGCAGTACGATCTTACCGGGAACGATGCGCGGGGTAGTTATCCCGGTGCTCGAAGAATACTCGGGAAAGCGGGCGGGCGTCGGCTTCAACGTCTGCAACAACCCCGAGTTCCTGCGCGAAGGCTCAGCTGTGATGGACTTCACTTTTCCTGCCAAGACGGTTGTCGGGGAACTGGAACCGGGCAGCGGCGACTTGCTGGCCGAACTCTACTCTAAACTCCAGGCGCCACTGGTCAGGACCGACCTGGAAACCGCCGAGATGATCAAGTACATCGACAACGGCTGGCATGCTCTCAAGATCGGCTTCGCTAATGAGATCGGAAATCTCTGCTCATCCCTTTCTGTGGATGCCCATAAAGCGATGGAGATTTTTTGTTTAGACACCAAGCTCAATATCTCGCCGGCCTACCTTTCTCCGGGCTTTGCCTTCGGAGGCTCGTGCTTGCCCAAGGACCTTCGGGCTCTGTCTTACGCCGGCAAGTCGCGTGATTTGGAATTGCCCATCCTGAATTCGATTCTGCGCAGCAATGAACTCCAAATCAGCCGGGGCTTGCAGCGCGTTGTGCAGACGAGGCATACTCGCATTGGAATCCTGGGCTTCAGTTTCAAGGCAGGGACGGACGATCTCCGGGAGAGCCCGCTGATTGAAATCATCGAACGACTCGCCGGCAAGGGATATGATCTGCGCATTTATGATAGGAATGTGCAGCTCGCAAAACTGATGGGCGCCAATCGCGATTTCATTCTGAACCATATACCGCACATATCCAAATTGATGGTTGACGATGTTGAGGCAGTGCTAAGACACGGCGAGACTATCGTGATTGGGAACAAGGATCCGGAGTTTACATCTATTTCGGAACGCCTGCACGAAGGCCAGTGTCTAGTGGATCTGGCTCGTCTCTCGGACTGCGCGTATGGCCGTGTAAGAAGCGCAGCCGTTTTCCTATAAGGAACCAGAACTTCTCCTGTGAAGCGCAGAGTCCTCATCATCGTGGAAAACGGACCGGTCCCATCTGATCCCCGCGTTTTCAACGAGGCTCGTTCGCTGCACGCTAATGGATTTGACGTGACAGTTCTGTGCCCCCGGCGTAGCAACTGCCGCCAAACCTATGAGGTGATCGAGGGAATCCGTATCTACAGACACCCCATGCCTAGAGAGGCTGACACAGCCCTCGGTTATCTCTGGGAATACGCCTGTGGACTGTTCTGGGAGTTCCTGTACACGTGCTGGATCTACCTTACGCACGGATTTGACGTTATTCAGGGCTGCAATCCTCCAGACGATATCTTTTTGATTGCTCTGCCTTTCAAAGTCCTGGGGGTCAAGTACATTTTCGACCATCATGACGCGACTCCAGAATTATACCTTTCCAAATACGGAAAGAGAGGCTTTCTTTATAGGCTCCTTCTCTGGCTGGAGAAGATGACCTACCGCTCGAGCGACGCAGTTATGGCAACGAACAATAGCTATAAGGAACTGGCCATAACCCGAGGCGGTGTGGCTCCGGACAAGGTATTCGTTGTCCGCAACGGACCAGACCCCCGAACTTTCAAGGCTGTTCCGCCGAATCCGGCACTCAAGGATGGCAAACGGTACCTCATCGGTTACGTAGGGGTCATGAATGTCCAGGATGGTCTGGACATCCTTATAGATGTTGCGCAATGTATCAAGAATCTCGGAAGACAAGATATCCGCTTTGTATGTGTCGGCTCCGGACCAGAACTGCAAACGCTGCGCGAGATCGTTGTGGAGAAGGATCTGGTGGGCACCATGCACTTTACCGGTAGAGTTTCGGATCAGGAGCTACTCGAGATCCTATCAACTGCGGAGGTATGTGTTAATCCGGACCGTCCGTGCGAAATGAATAACATCTCTACAATGATCAAGATCATGGAGTATATGGCGCTGAGTAAGCCGATCGTCCAATTCGACTCGAAGGAAGGCAAGTTTAGCGCGCAAGAGGCGTCGCTGTATGCTGGTCGACAGGATCGAGAGGCCGATTTCGCCAATAAGATTCTCTGGTTGCTCGATAGGCCGGAGGAGCGAAAAAGGATGGGAGAATTCGGAAGAAGGCGCATCGAGAAGGAACTCGCCTGGGAGTATTCTGTTCAGCATCTTCTTGCCGCATATCAGAAGGTCTTCAGTAAGCGCCATCCTGAAGGGGAATTGGCCGCACTCAACACCGGACATGAAACGCGGCAGAGTCGCGCCACGCCTGCGATCCAGTCTAGAATAGGCAAGCAGCAGTGAAACAAGACCACCGTGGTGAACAAGAGTCGCGCATGCCCTACGTGCTAATCACTCCAGCTCGCAACGAAGCCGCGTTCATCGAGAAGACGCTGGAGTCGGTAATTCACCAAACCCTGCTCCCCGCCAAGTGGGTGATAGTTGATGACGGATCGACGGACCGGACCGCCGAGATCATCAGCCAGTATCTCGGGCAGTACCCTTGGATCGAAATGATCCAAATGCCTCAAAGGCGCGACCGCAGCTTTGCCGCCAAAGTGCAAGCTTTCAACGCCGGCTACGAACGAGTCAAGGGCCTACCTTTCGGCATCATCGGCAACTTGGACGCCGATATCTCCTTTGAAAAGGATCATTTCGAGTTTCTTGTTGGCAAATTCGCCCAAGACCCTTCCCTTGGTGTGGCCGGGACAGTCTTCCGGGAGGAAGGCTACAGCTCCGAAACCGACAGTTTCGAAGGGCGTAAGCATGTGGCGGGGCAGTGCCAGTTGTTCCGGAGGCAGTGCTGGGAGGAAATCGGCGGCTATATTCCACACCGAGCCGGGGGAATTGACTGGATCGCGGTGATCACCGCGCGCATGAAAGGTTGGAAAACCGAGTCGTTCCGCGAGAGGTCGTTCTTTCATCACCGGCATCTGGGAACCGCCGAGCGCACTGTGATTTCCTCGCTGTTTTCTTATGGCGAAAAGGACTACTACATGGGCGGGCACCCTGTTTGGGAACTTGTCCGAGCTGGCTACAAGGCTACGAAGCGGCCGTATATCGTCGGCGGCTTCGCCCTGGGACTTGGCTATTGCTGGGCGCTCATGTGTCGCACGCCTCGGCCAGTCTCACGGGAGTTCATGGAATTTCACCGCAAGGAACAGATGGCCAAGCTTAAGGCCATCCTCAAGTCTCTCTTGCGATTCAAGCGGGTTGATGGCTTCAGCGTAGCGCGAAGTTAACGCGGCGTTGGCTACTAGCGTAACCGTATGTGCGGTATTTGCGGCCAGTATAATTTCGGCAACCCGGATCCCGTTCAGCGCCAGGACATCGAAGCGATGACTCAAACCCTCGTCCATCGGGGCCCCGACGACGAGGGGTATTACATCGCCGGACCTCTGGGATTTGGTTTCCGCAGGCTCTCAATCATTGATCTTGGAGGCGGTCACCAGCCCATGTCGGACCGTGAAGAGTCTGTCTGGGCAGTGTTCAACGGCGAGATTTATAACTTCCCGGAAGTGCGCCGCGAACTGGAAGGCTACGGTCATGTCTTCCGCACGAACTCTGACACTGAGGTCATCATCCACGGCTACAAGCAGTGGGGGGATGAGGTGCTCAACCGCCTCAACGGCATGTTCGGCGTGGCCATCTGGGATGTACGGAAACAGCGCTTAATCCTGGCGCGCGATCCGTTCGGGATTAAGCTCCTCTATTACAGAATCGTTGGGAATCGCTTGTATTTCGGCTCAGAGATGCGCGCCATTCGCGCCACGATGCAGGACCGGGCCGAAATCGATCCCGTGTCAATGAATCTCTTCCTTCGCTACCGGTTCACACCTTCGCCTTATACGATACTGAAGGGCGTGCGGAAGCTCGCTCCGGGCACCAAGCTGACCATCCAAAACGGCTCCTCTCAGATAACCCGATGGTACCAATTCAAGCCTGTCCCTTTCTCACCCGAGAAGTCACCCGGCGAAGCCAGCGAAGAGCTATTGGAACTCTACAAAAAAGCCATCCGACGGCAACTCATCAGCGATGTACCGGTGGGCCTGCTGCTAAGCGGCGGGATCGATTCCGGCTTGCTGCTTGCCTTAATGAACCTCAACGGAAGTTCGTGGCCGACTTACACCGTAGGATACGGCTTGAGCTACGCTGACGATGAATTAGCGGATGCCACTGACACCGCTCGCATATTGGGCTCGAAGCACACCAGCGTCCTACTTTCGAGATCCACCTTTGAGAAAGCGCTGCCCAAGATTGTTGCCGCCCTCGAGGAACCTATCGCGGCTTCCTCGATTGTCCCCATGTACTTCGTATGTCAACGAGCCCGCCGCGACGTCAAAGTCGCGCTGGTCGGGCAGGGTCCGGACGAACTGTTTGGCGGTTATCTCCGCCACCTGGGCGTTCGCTACGGAGGCCTCTGGGCACGCCTGCCCGGTTGGATGCGCACCCGCATCTCTTCAGCCGTGGCGCACCTGCCCAGAAACGAGGCCCTGAAGCGTGGGGTGTACTCCCTCGCGATCCCGGAGCGTCTGCGCCGCTACCAACATGTTCTTTCCCTACTTCCAGGAGAACAGGTCGACGACTTATTCCAAGATGGGATTTTGGCTCCCAACTCCGGCGACGCAATACTGGAATGCTGGTCGAGCATGACTGATCTGATGTCTGAGACGGATGAATTGGGCGGCCTACAGTTTCTCGAGGTGCGATCCACTCTTCCTGATGAGCTTCTCATGTATGCGGATAAGCTCTCTATGGCGCATAGCCTCGAATTGCGTGTCCCATTTGTAGATAAAGAGATTGTGGAATTTGTTGAACGACTTCCGGCTGAACTTAAAGTGCGCAGCGGATCCCGCAAGTGGTTACACCGGCAGGTATGTGCGAACTTCCTTCCAGCTTCGATTCTGAACCGGCCGAAGCGTGGGTTCGCCAGCAACGTCGTGGACGGTTGGTTCCGTACCGCCATCGACAACAAGATGACCGAAACTCTCCTAGACGATAGGTCCAGGATCTTCCAGTACCTTCGGGCCCGCGCCGTGCGCGAACTTTACGAGCAGCACGCCGCCGGCCGTCAGGATCACCACAAAATACTTTTTAGCCTCGCCGTGTTTGAGGAATGGCTTCGCACACATGAGGCGCCCGTGGCGACCTTAAAATAGCATTTCAGGGCTGCATCTCGGAGACATAATCAGGTATGGGTGACGCGTATGAGGGGCGGACTGTGCTCAAGTACCGCCCGGATATCGACGGACTCCGCGCCGTCGCGGTACTGATCGTAATTGCCTTCCATGCTGGGTTCAGCAAGGTTCCCGGGGGCTTTGTGGGCGTAGATGTTTTCTTTGTGATCTCCGGTTACCTGATCAGCTCGATTGTTTTTTCTGAGATTGCCGCCTCCCGCTTTTCCGTGATTGGCTTTTACGAGCGTCGTATTCGCCGCATCTTCCCGGCGCTCTTCACGGTGTTAGCAGTATGCGGCGTCTTTGCCCTCGTATATCTGCTGCCTTCTGAGCTCGTAAACTTCAGCAAGTCGATGCTGGCGGCCACAGCTTCAGCTTCCAACATTTATTTTTGGCGGCACTCGGGTTACTTTAATTCTCCGTTTTCTCAGCCGTTGCTGCACACCTGGTCGTTAGCAGTGGAGGAACAGTTCTATATTTCCTTCCCGCTCTTTCTGGTTTTGGTTCGCAGATTCCTTCCTCAGCGACTCCGAGAGTCGGTGGTGGCTCTCTTCTTCGTGTCCCTTCTGACAAGCGCGATCGTGGTCTTGCACAACCGAGACACTGCGTTTTACATGCTTCACACGCGAGCCTGGGAAATGTTGCTAGGCACGATTTTATCCCTGGGAATGTTCCCGCGTCTTCGCTCGCCATGGCTGCGGAACCTCGCAACGCTTGCGGGGATGGCTATGATCGCATTTTCCGCTCTCACCTATACGCAGGATACGCTCTTTCCCGGATTCAACGCTTTGTTGCCATGCCTGGGATCAGCTCTCATCATCTGGGCAGGGGAAGCCGGTTCGTCGCTGGTAGGGGCGGTTCTGTCCTGCCGGCCGTTCGTCTTTGTCGGACTTGTTTCCTACTCGCTGTATCTATGGCATTGGCCGATCGTCGTTCTGCGACATATGGGTGTCCTGACGGGTGCAAGTGCCATAACGTCGCTGCGTTTTGCCTCGCTGCTCTCCCCGCACCGATTCGACATGCTCGTCGAAGTCGCGCTGTCCTTCGTGCTGGCGGTTCTCTCCTGGAGGTTTGTAGAAACACCATTTCGAAAGGGAGCTCTGCGCCTGAGTGGGCGGCCGCTTTTCGCACTGGCAGGAACGACGATGTTCATCTTGTTAGGCTTTTCCTCATGGACTGTAATGGCCGGCGGATTCAAAGGGCGCTTTCCCGACCAGGCCCTGCAGGTCGCATCCGGGTTCGACGGCAATGGGGAATTCAACTCCATGCGGACGGGAACCTGCTTCATTACGACCGACTACCACTTCGAGCAATACAACGACACTGAGTGCCTCCACGAGGAGAGCGGGAAAAGAAACTACCTTCTGCTCGGAGACAGCCATTCCGCGATGCTCTGGTCTGCGCTCGCTACATCTCTGGACGGGGCGAATGTGATGCAGGCTAGCACTGCCGCCTGCACACCATCGCTTTATCCTTACGGCTCAGTCGATTGCAGGAAAATGATGAATTACATCTTTCAGTCCTATCTGCCAACGCATCCCGTCCGGGGACTGTTCGTTGTAGGGCGATGGCAACCAAGAGATCTCGATGGGCTCACGACCGTCATCGACTGGGCCAGGCGCCACGATGTGCCTGTTACCGTGTTCGGTCCTGTCCCGGAGTACGATGGACCTCTGCCGAGGCTTCTCGCCTACTCCATCGCCTGGCACAAGCCGAGTCTAGCGAGTCACCATCTCGTCCCCAGTCTCGGAGCGCTGGATGCAGAGATGCAAAGCATGGCCAAGAACATCTGGCATGTAACCTACATCTCGCTTTACCGCGAGATCTGCGGTGCTGAAGGTTGTGCCGAATTCGCCGATGCGGCACACAGCATCCCGATGATGGGCGATGCGAACCACCTCTCCCCCTCCGGTGCTGAGCTCGTCGTGCGTCGACTCGTTGAAAAAGGCGAACTTCACTGAGCCGAATGAAAACGTCCACCCTTTGTGGGCTGGCATAATCTCATCGTAACACCGCCGCGCGCGAAGAACTGGGAGTAGCAAGCAAGAGAAGCGACCTGATGAAGAACGCATCGATGATCGAATCCGATTCGATACGGGGCGCCAGATCCCTTGAGCAGTATGGCTCGGAAGAGACCATCCGCAAATACAAGGTGGAAACGGCAGGTCAGGCGACCAATTGCTTGTTGGGCCGTGCCGTGCATTCCTTCTCCATCAGATTTTGAAGCGGCCGAAACGCCGGGTCGCGGTTAATGTCGTTGATGACTGGTTCCCACAGTGCGATTGATGGGAAGATGAACGAGGCCTGTCTCGACGGAGGGGCCAGGATTTATCATTACCTCCGCGCCGGCCTCGTGCGCGAGTTCTCCAGCAGCATGACTCTGGTCGACAGGACAATCGAAAAACCCTATTCAGCCTCGAGAATAGCTTTGAACCCGGGAGGCGGCCGTGGGCACCATGTGCTCGTCCCCTGCCAAACTCCTGCCCAATCGCGTGATCGGATAAAAAAAACAATATGTCGTGCTTCCCTTTGGGATCTCGGCGTGCTTCTGGTTTTGAAGTGAGAGCCTTTTACACCGAGGATGACAACTCCGGCAATCACACGACCGGCATGGTGCGGCGGTCGAAGTCTCTATGGGTACTATCGTGCCTTTTCATCATCGCACTTAATTCGCTCGTAGTTTTGGTCCTGATTCCCGCGGCGGGTCATCTTATGGGAAGCTCTTATTCATTGGACACTTACGTTGATGGATACGATTGGCTCGCGGCAAATCTCGCGAACGGCCACGGATTCCGTATGTATCCAGAAACGGCCCCAACGCTGATGCGTGAACCCGGCTACCCCATCGTCCTGGCTGGTATCTTCAGGGCGTTTGGGAAAAGCCTTACGGCAGTGAAGTTGACAAATATGATTTTGGCCCTCGGTGTGGCTTTCTTAATGACTCGGATCACACGCAGGCTGTCGCGCAGCCCACTGCTGATTTTCGGACCGTCTTTAATCTTCCTCTTTCATCCCGAAACCCTGATCGCAGAAAGTCGAGGAAGCGTAGAGATATTATTCGCCTTCATGCTTACGCTCTACATCTTGACAGTATATAGGGCAGTCAAAACCAGCCGGTGGTGGGATTTTCTGCTGAGCGGGGGGGTGCTGGGCATGACGGTTCTGGTCCGAAGCACTCCCATACTCTTCCCTCTCTTTCTAACAGGTTATCTGCTGCTTGTTGAACGAGGGAAGGGTCAGAAGATCATGATTCTCCGAAATGTCACCATCATGATGATAGCCATGTTCGTGGTCCTCTCCCCATGGATCATACGAAATTACCTGCTTACCGCAAAGTTTGTCCCGACAGCGAGTGTCTTGGGTTTGGCCGCTCACACGGGGCTATATTTTTCCACGCACCCCCAGATGGGGTTCGTGCAGATCGACGGGGATGCCGCCAGGGAGAGGAACAAACTCGCGCATGACCTGGGCTATCATTTCAGAGATGGTTATTACCAATACTTTTATTCGAGCGCCGACGAGCTAGCATTTTCTCATTACCTTTTCAATAGAGTCATGAGTACGTATGAACACTCACCTCTGCTGTTTGCCAAGACGGTGATCCGCAACCTATTTAGCTTCTGGTGTGGCGGCAAGACATGGAAGTCGGTGGTGATGGACGCGATTGTCCAACTTCCGTTGGCTGCTCTAGCCACGATGGCAGTCGTGCTGTGTCTGAGAAACGGCCAAATTCGAATCGTTGCCCCCATGGCCTTGCTGATCATCTACATCATGGCTGTTTCGGTGCCGATTCTGGCTCAGGCTCGGTACTGTGCTCCGCTGATCCCATTCCTGTCGATTCTTGCCTGCATGGCAATTGCGGCGGCATTAAAGAAGTTTAAGGGTGCAACGTACACGGTGCCCGAGAACGCGTTCTCTCCCTTATAGCGAGATTTTCGCAGAAGCCGCGGGAAATCCCAAGCGGCGATATACATGATGCGTTCGAGCGGTTTGTCGAGGAAGAAAGTGCTTAGTCTCACGCTCCTCGAGTGCTACGGGAAGAAAAAGCAATGAAGAGGGTCGCTGAGTTCGCTGTGTCCCTGGCGCTCGGGGGGCTCCTCTTGTTCGCCCTGCTTAAGCACTTCGACGCGAGACAAACACTGGAGTCCGTCCGGCAGGCACGTCCCAGCCTGCTGGCACTCGGCCTCACGCTGATGGTCGCCGCCTATCTTCTGCGGGGCGCGCGGTGGCAGATCTGGGAACGCAGCCTCGGCTACTGGAGCTCGCTACGGCTGATTCTGATTGGCTTTATGGGCAACAACGTCCTCCCTGGCCGGCTGGGGGAGGTTCTGCGCGCGCATTGTACAGCAGCAAAGCTGGGCGGCGCGCGCGGACGGACGGCCGCATTGGGCTCGGTCGCAGCCGAGCGGATTCTTGACGGGTTTGTCCTGGGAATCTTCGGCCTCGTTGCTATCCGCGTCGCTCGCCTCGATCATCGACTCCAAGATGCGCTGTTCCTAGTCTCGTTCGCTTTCGCCATTCTGACCGCCGCCCTTGTCCTCAGCTTCCGCCACGAGGAGTGGATCCGGAATTTCGTCCGGGCTGTCAACAGAAGATTCCCGGGTCGCGTGACTGCGTTCGCGCGAGACAAGGCGGCGGGTCTGCTGGACGGCGTTGTCCCGCTCGGCACGGTAATGCGGATGCTCGTCGCGATAACCGCGACTGCGATCATCTGGTGCACCGAGACCGCCTCATATTACTGCATCGGGCTCTCCGTCTGGGACGAAATGAACGCACGCACGGCGCTCCTGTTCCTCGTGGTAGTGAATTTCGCTTCACTTGTCCCCCTCACCATGGGCGGCATTGGAACAATCGAGGCCGCCGGCCCGCTCTTCCTCATCAGCTCTGGCGTCTCCCCTCACATCGCCCTAGCAATGGTTCTGCTCCAGCACACAGGGCAATACTTATTCACGACGATAATCGGCGGGATCCTCTACCTGGCAGGTGGTTTCCACCGATTACGTCTCACCGCAACCAGGCGTCCGGCCCTTCTTCGCCCCGCACCCGCTGATCCTTCCTCGACCGTCGAAACGGCGCGCTCGAGGCAGGGTCAGCTCAGCGCCTCGGGCGAAATGACGCTACCCCCGCGTGGCGAAATTGAGCTCTCGATCGTTATTCCTGCATACAACGAGCAGGAACGTCTGCCACGGACAGTGCTTAAGACAATTCGCTGGTGCGCAGCTCGAAGCCTCAACTTCGAGCTTATTATTGTGGACGACGGGAGCCGAGACAATACGTTGGCCATCGCGCGCCTTTTCGAAGAGAGCAATACGCGAGTCCGTACTCTCGCCTGTCCGCACATGGGAAAAGGCGCCGCCGTCCGCACGGGGATTCTCGACGCAAAAGGACAATTTGTGCTTTTCATGGATGCAGACGCGGCGACCCCTTTGGATGAGATTCCCAAGTTGCTCACCGCCATCGAAGCGGGTAACGATCTCGCGATCGGCTCCAGGGCCGCGCATTCTGCAGGTGAGGTCGAGGTGAGGACGCCGCTCTATCGGCGGCTTATAGGCCGTACCTTCGCGTTTTTCGTCAACTTATTCGCATTCCAGGGCATTGCTGATACACAGTGTGGCTTCAAAATGTTCCGGCGCGAGACAGCACGTGCCATTTTCTCCAGGCAAAAAACCCCGGGCTTCGCGTTTGACGTCGAGATCCTGCTGATCGCACGCCGCTCTTCACTGCGTATCGCCGAGATTCCGGTCAATTGGGTCTCGCAGCCCGGTTCCAAGGTAAATCTCGTGGCTGACTCTATCAGGATGCTCTGGGACATCAGCCGCCTTCGATGGCTACACCGCAGTTTCAAGGTCCGATCTACGCCGACGAATGAGTGGCAGATTATGCGTCAGAGGCTGTCTAGCAAGGAAGTCTCAGCCGCGCAAGATGGACCCGCTATTTCTGTGCATTTGCGTCATCCAGCCGCCGACGGCTCGCAATGTTCGCCCCGAGGCCTGTGCGGGATTCCAGGTGATCAAATGAACGGACCGACAAAATGAGCCCATCCTTAGCACTAGGCCTTTGCATCGTTGGAATCGCTGGCCTCTTCTATCTCAATCGTGAAAAGTCCCTGCCTACATCGAAGGCCCTCTGGCTGCCCGTAATCTGGTTGTGGACCAACGGCTCAAGGCCCCCTTCTGGTTGGCTCGGGATCGACATGCCAATGGATATCCCAGGTCAGCCTCCCGTCCCCAGCACGCTCGACCAACTTGTTGCCGTCACATTAATGTTATTGGGAGTAATCGTTCTCATTCGGCGCCGCAGAGAGGTGACGAGTTTGCTCAAAGCCAGTTGGCCGATCGTGCTCTATTTCACTTTCGCAGTGCTTAGCGTCCTTTGGTCCGATTATCCCGGGTGGGGCTTCAAGCGATGGATCAGGGCTCTCGGCGATCTGATCATGGTCCTGCTTGTAGCTACGGACGCTCAACCGGTCGCAGCCCTCAGGCGCCTCCTCTCGCGCGTGGGCTTTGTCCTCTTGCCCGCATCTGTCCTTTTGATCAAGTACTACCCGAATCTTGGCCGAGGATTTAGTCAATGGGGAGATGGGGTATTCAATACGGGAGTGACGACCAACAAGAATTCGCTAGGCGTTCTTGTCCTATTCGTCGCTCTGGGAGCTTTATGGCAGGTCATCGCGCTCCTCCGGGACAAGACGCAGCCCAATCGCACTCGACGATTGCTGGCTCAGGGCACCCTTCTCTACTTTGGCATATCTCTTTTGTTTATGGCGCACTCGGCCACTTCCGGGGCTTGCTTCGTTCTCGGAGCGGGGTTGATGCTCGCCATGGCTCTGCCCTTTTTCAGAGCCCGCCCCGCAGCCGTGAACGCACTCGTCCTGGCTTTACTGCTGTCTGGCGGCCTCACCATACTGCTCGGCGGTTACACTGAAGCCGTGAAGGCAATGGGAAGGAACCAAGACCTTACCGGACGACGGGAAATCTGGAAGATGGTGATTCCGATGGTGCCTAACTCGATGGTCGGTGCTGGCTTCGAGACCTTCTGGGTGGGGCCCCGGGTCGAAAGGTTTTTCGCGAACTATGGAGGAATCCATAGGACCAACGAGGCACATAACGGTTATATTGAAGTATATCTGAACTTGGGCTGGATTGGCGTGGGCCTCATCGCTCTGATTCTTGGGCAGGGTTATCGCAGGGCTGTCCGCGCCCTCCGGCGCGGTAGCGCGCTTGGGGCACTGCTAGTGGCTTATGTTGTCACGGCGGCGGTTTATAGCATCGGCGAAGCTGGCTTTAGAATGATGGGCATTTCATGGATTTTCCTGCTTCTGTCGGTTGCGGCAGCGAACCGCGTCATCAGCCTCCGCGATACCACGTCGGAGCCGGACCGGGAACTCGACCGTCCCCCGGCCAAATCAGAGACCCCCAGCCCCAACCCAGCGTGGACTCAAAGCGTTAGACCTGCATTCCTCTCATAGGAGAAATTCATGAGCCGGCTACGTATTTTGCTGTTGGGGCCGGACTGCGATCCCGAGCGTATCAGCATTCCTTTTGTCAGCTACTGTCACGCGGCAGCGCTCGCCCAACTCCACGACGTCACCTTGGTCGCCGGAACGTCCGTTGAAGACGCTCTGCGCCGCGCCAGAGCGCCGTTCCGTGCCATCGAGGTGGTCCGGATGCCTTGGCTCGAGCGCATCTATGCCTGGGGTTTGCGCAGGATCTTCAAATACAACTATGACACCCAGATGTTGACGGCTTTCACGTGTCCATTTTCTTTCGCCTTCGAATGGCGCGCCTGGCGGCAGTTGCGCCGCCGCATCTTTGCGGGCGAGTTCGATGTCGTTTTGCGCATCCTACCGATGTCGCCAGCGCTGCCGAGTCCTTTCGCTTTCTTCCTGCGCAAGGGGCCCGTTCCCTTCGTGATTGGGCCGCTCAATGGTGGTTTGCGGAGCGCGCCCGGCTTTAGCGAGCCGGACAAGCAACGCTTCGGCTTGAGGAATCTGTACCGGTTTCTGCCTTTTATCCGGTCCACCTATTGCCACGCGGCAGCCATCATAGCCGCTGCGTCCCACATGCGCGCCGAGTTTGCCGCGTATCGCGACAAGCTGTTTTTTGTGCCGGAGAATGGCATTGCTCGCACTCTTTGTTCCGCTGACTCGCGCAATACGGAACCCGGCGCCAAACTTGAGCTGATTTTCGTTGGCGCGTTGGTTCGCCGAAAAGCTTGCTACCTCGCTCTGCGCGCTGCTGCCCCACTTCTGCGAGGCAATTTGGCCCACTTTACGGTCGTCGGCGATGGCCCGGAGCGAAACCGCCTTGAGGAACTCGTAAAATCGCTTGACATCGAGAAGGCCGTTTCCTTCCACGGCTGGCTCGGCCATGCGGAGGTCCTCAGGTTCTTGCGATCCGCCGATGCGGTGGTGCTTCCAGCCATTCGCGAGGGCGGTGGAGGCGTGGTCTTTGAAGGTCTCGCGTCCGGTGCCGTGCCGGTGATCCTGGACTACGGCGGGCCCGGGGATATCGTTCATCCCGAGGTAGGGTACAAGGTTCCCGCCACCAATGAGGCCGAGGTGGTGGCAGAGATGGAGAAAATTCTGACCGGTCTCGCGAGCAATCGGGACCTTCTTAAGCGCTTACGACAGCAAGGCATGTCCTATGCGCGGGAGTGCTTAACTTGGGATGCAAAGGCGCAGGCTACTACCCAGGTCCTGAACTGGGCTGTGGGGCGAGGTCCCAAGCCAGACCTTCCATGGTCAAGGATGGCGCGGGTAAAGTGCGTGAGCTGATCTTGGCCAGGGTAGCCTGGAACAAGCTACTTTTCGGGACACTCAGGAGGAGAACTTGGATAGCCACGAGCCCAAAAAGGTAATGGTCGTCATTGGAACGCGGCCTGAGGCGATCAAGCTGGCGCCGGTAGTGCTGGAATTGGAGAGGCACTGCGCGGATTTCCAGACCCAGATCTGCGTCACGGGACAGCATCGGCAGATGCTTGACCAGATGCTACGGGTTTTCGGCCTGCGACCGGACTTCGATCTAGCTGTGATGAAGGTGGGACAGGACCTTGCCGAAGTGACGGCGGCCTGCCTGAAAGGACTCGACCGGATCCTGCGAGACGAACGCCCGGACTTGGTGCTTGTGCAAGGGGATACGACCACGACTCTTGCCGCCTCTCTCGCGGCGTATTACTACCACATTCCGGTTGGACACGTCGAAGCCGGCCTCCGCACGGGGAAGAAGTATGATCCCTTTCCCGAGGAGGTCAACCGCCGCATCGCGACGCACCTTTCAGATTTCCATTTCGCTCCCACGGAAGTCGCGCGGAACAACCTACTCCGAGAAGGGATCGGCCCCGAGAACATATCGGTGACTGGCAACACGGTTATCGATGCTCTGCTACTCACACAGGCGCGCCTAGCCGAAGATCCAAGCATTGCGGTCGATCGCCTGGGCGCGACCGATGGCTTGCGCATCATCCTAGTGACCGCTCACCGGAGAGAGAGTTTCGGTCCACCATTTCGCCGAATCTGCGAGGCCGTCCGAGTCCTTGCAGAAAGACGACGCGATGTCTTGGTCGTTTATCCCGTTCACCTGAATCCCAACGTGCAAGCCCCCGTACGCGAAATTCTCGACGGGTTGCCCAACGTCAGGCTGCTCGCGCCACTGGACTATGTCTCCTTCGTGGCCTGCATGCAACGCGCCTACGTCTTGCTCACTGATTCCGGAGGGATTCAGGAAGAGGGGCCCTCGCTGGGCAAGCCAGTTCTCGTTATGCGCGAAGTTTCGGAGCGGCCCGAAGCGATTGCAGCCGGCACCGCCCGCCTCACTGGCACAGACCCGGAGCGGATCGTCGAAGCCGTGAGCTCGCTCCTTGACGACCCGGCCCACTACAAGCGGATGACCAACCGCCCCAATCCCTACGGCGATGGTCACGCTGCCGAGCGAATCGTCCAGTTCCTCATTAGTCGGGTGACAAGCCCGCCGTCTCCAGTGGAATCGTCTCATTGATCGGCGCGAGTCCGGCTGCCCCAACGCGCGACCGCAGCGCCCGGTCGACGAGCTAGCCCTGGTCGGCGGTGCCGGTCGAGGCACGCTCCGGCCCTTCTTCGGCACTGTCCGCGCGCACGCAGGTCGAACCTCCGGGGGCGGCGGGGGATAGACCCCCGACACACCCGACAGGCCAGCCTGATCGTGGGTCGAGACGGTCGGATGCAGTGGCAAGAAATCCGAGCAACGGCGGGCACTCCAATCCTCACGCCAGATCAGTGACCAACCGCCTGGACGTTGGTCGGAGGAACAGGGACAGTGCCAGTCTGAGTGAGCGGGTGTGGGTAGGTGTAAGGAGCGTAGTACGCTGTCCATGTGTTCGTCGGGTTGCAGACGTAAAGCGTGTTCTGGTCGGTAGCCCAGTAGCCGACGCCGGGAGTGTTCCCGCCCGGACCTGCCGTGCAAGTCGATGGGATGGCTGAATAAAGACCCTGCCCGACTCCCTTGGTTCCATTCCACGTCCCCGGCTCTGCATACGTCCCAAACTGCTGGTAGAAGTCAACGTTGTCGGTAATTCCTGGCACCGGGCAGACGAGTGCTCGGTCGCCGTAGCCCGATCCTCCATAGTTGTTGTCCCAGATGTACGCGGGGTCTAATGCTTGGTTCGGCCAAGCCGCAGTTCCCGTCGAACTGTTTAGGACGTTGGGGAATTCCCCTGAAACCATTTGACCCGTACCACGGCCCGGACCGTCCATGCAGGGATAGCCGTTTGCTTGCGATTTCCCGTCCCATGGACTGCCCTCTGTGTAGGCCCCGTTTGTTACCGCCACCGTCGAAGGGCTCGAGAGCGTAATCGAGGTGGAGCTATTGACCGAGCTGATCTGGCAGGTCGAGCTGGTATAACTGTTCACGGTGCAGGATGCACCGGCAAGGATAATCATGCTACCCGATGGCCATGCAGTCGAGAAACCGCTTCCCGTGAGCGCGGTTGAGTTCGCTGCGATGCTGGCCGAGCCGGTGGCATAGGGAGCGCCGCCGCAGTATCCCCATTCTGCCGGAGGCGCGGATTGAACGTAGGTTGCGTTGCTGGCCCTTATTAAAGGAAAGCCAACAGCGCAGTTGTAACTGACCGTGGTATTGCCCCAAAACAGAAGGGTTCCTCCAAGATACCCGTCCGCGTCTCCACCTTGAATCGCGCTTTGAGTGAAAGTGTTTTGATAAACCTCCGAGGCCCTCGTGCTGCGTCCTCGATCACCGCCAAGCCCGTGATTGAAGAGTTGCCCGTTATTCCCGGCGCTAGAAATGGAGGAGTAGCGGAGCACGTATCGGGCTCCATCGTGAGAGTCCATCACGTCGCCGTTGCTGAAAAGGGTATCTTCAATGAAGAAGAACTTGCTGGAGCCGAAATAGTCGGCATCGGCCCACGACGCATCACCATAGCCGCCGGAGTCCCCGTTCCACGTTTGTCCGTTCTGAATCTCGAAATCGAATGTCAAGAGGCCAGAGGTTGCCTGGAAATAGTTGTGATCGGCAACTCCCAGGACTGTCCCGCCTATGTAGATGCCGAGCGTCTGAAGGGCCATAACGATGTGGTTATGGTCGATGCGGACAGCGCTTGACGCCCCGCTGATATTCAGTATTCCATTGTACGCAACGCTGCTGGAAGAGTTCTCCTCCAAAGCGATTCCCGTCCAGCGAAACGATTTTCCCGCTGCCGTATGGATAGCGATAGCCGAGGAAAAACCGCTGTAGGTGAGATTGTCGATAATGACAGTCTGGTCGGTGCCGGTGGTGCCCGTCCCTCCCGACAACGAAGAGACGGCCCCCGCGCCTTGGATTGTGACGGAGTTGTTGAACGACACCTGGATGTTGGTGCTGCCCGTCCAAGTGCAGGTACCGCTGGGGATTGAGATAATATCGCCATCGACGGGTGACGCCTGCTCCGCCGCGATGGCCGCCGAGACGTTGCTCTCGCTGCAGGAATTGGCCTTATAAGTGCTCTGCGCGGGCAGCCGGGTGGCCAAAAATGCACAGAAAATAAGAGAATATAAGACCCCTTTTATGATTCTTGTCATTAGTCTAGTTCCTCCTTATTGAAAGCAAGACCTGCTGTCCCCTATGGTTTCCTGGAGTGCGCTCCTTCGCTCCCAGACGGACGATGCTCCATTTCCGTTGCCTGAGCGGGCAGCGCGGGCATGAAAACTCTTGCCACGAAGCTACCGATCACCTACTATCGGATAAAAGAAAATGGCTGTCAACGGTACTTAAGTACGCCCGGAGGTATTGAAATAGGCCGGTTAGCCGGCTTGGCGTTGCGACACCGAGTCTAAATCGCCAATTGGTGGCGGATGGCCTCCTCGAGGTCAGACTGGCCCACCAGTGACATGCGGAATGATCGTTTGCCCTGTGTAGTGCGAGTGCACGTTCGACTGGCGGGCCTGCCAGCTATTTATGGATCAGCGATCGGTATTAGATGCGCCAGAAGGGAGGATGCGTTGTCGCGTAACCCGTCAAGTTCCCGCCTCGCGGAGATTTGCACGTGAGGTGTCGATCAATGCGAATAGCCTACATTACAACTTACCAGGGACCATCCCTGGTGGAACAGCGCCCGGTTGTTCGAAACCGTAGCCTGTCCAATACCGTCAAAATCGAACTGGTAGCATCCTTCCTTCAATCAACTTCGCACTCCGTGGAAGTGATATCCCAAGGGGAAGTAGTTGAGAACGGGTTGAAGTTTTTCCCGGCGTTTTCCGAATCGAAGAGGTTTCATCCGGACATTCCTGTTCACTACGCTTCGGCGCTGCCGATCCGAGGGGTAAACGGCTTATGGTCCAGTCGGCGAACTCTTGAGGTTTTCAGAAGTCGGCATCGCGCGCATCCCTTCGCTCTCGTAATCATTTTCAATCTCAAGGAACCGCAGGTCGAGTGCGCGAACTACGCTATTCGCGACCTGCATCTCCCTGTTATCCTGGAGTATGAGGATGATCGTTTCGTGAACGTGATCGGGCAGGCGCCCGGAGGGCTTTTATTCAGATATCGGGAGCGCCAATGCAGGAAGCTGTTGCAGCAGGTATCAGGTTGCATTGCGGTTTCGCCACATCTCCTTTCTCAGGTTCCTGTGCCTACCCCAAAAATGCTATTGCGCGGCACAGTTGGTCACGATGTCGTCGAAGCCAGTGAGCGAAGCAGGGGTGTAAAGCGTAATTGGGTCCTGTTTTCCGGTACCCATATTGAATCCAACGGTGTCGCGGCATTGATCGATGCATGGCGAACCGCACCTATTGAGGGGTGGCAACTCCATATAACAGGTTACGGTGAGTTGACGGATTCACTTCGACAGAGGGCAATGGGAATCCCCGGCGTCGTTTTTCATGGCCTGGTAAGCCGCCGCGAACTGGTGGATCTCATGTCGTCGGCGCAGATTTGCATAAATCCCCAAACACCAAGCCTGGTTCCCGGCAACGTATTCGCCTTTAAGATCATCGAGTACCTTGCCGCCGGGGCGCACTGCATTACGACGCCCATGGGCACCGTGGAACCGGACCTCGAGGCAGGAATGACATATATTCCGAACAATTCTCCACAAACCATAGCGGAAACGCTTAGGCGGGTGATCGAGGATCGCCGATACGAGCGCCGGGCTATGGAAGTTGCACAGGCAACTTATGGCCCACGAGCAGTGGCGAGATCTCTGGATCGGTTCCTGATGCAAGTTGTGAATGGAATGCCAAATAAAGAGCAATAGCTTCGTCATTTAATGCTTTTCCATTAGCTCAAAAGCTTGGTGCAACAGCCATGCTCTGTCCCCTTGTTTCAATTCTAATTCCCGCATATAACGCCGACGAGTGGATTGCAGACTCAATTCGTTCGGCGCTAGCCCAGACCTGGAAACAAAAAGAGATTATCGTCGTCAATGATGGATCCACTGATCGAACGCTGGCAATTGCCCGGAAGTTTGAATCGGAGTCAGTGCGCGTAGTGACCCAGGAAAATCAAGGCGCGGCGACGGCTCGCAACCGTGCCTTGCAGCTTAGCCAAGGAGAGTATATTCAGTACTTGGACGCGGATGATCTTCTGGCGCCGGACAAGATCGAACGGCAATTTGCGGCGCTGCGTGAAAGCGACAGTAAGCGAATACTCCTTTCCTCACCGTGGGCCCCATTCTATTACCGCACTCGCCTTGCCCGTTGGGTTGAGAGCTCCTTGTGGCAGGATCTTTCTCCGGTCGAGTGGCTCTTGAGTAAGATGGGCAAAAACCTGTATATGCAGCCGGCAACTTGGCTGACGAGCCGGGAATTGACCGAAGCAGCAGGACAGTGGGACACGCGCCTTCTCTCCGATGACGATGGTGAATATTTCTGCCGTGTGCTTTTGCAGTCCGAAGGCACCCGCTTCGTCCCAGAAGCCAGAGTGTTCTACAGGATTACACGGACGAACCGGCTGAGCCACATTGGGTCGTCAGACCATAAGAAAGATGCAATGCTCATTTCAATAAAACTGCACATTCGATACCTCCGCTCGCTCGAAGACAGCGAACGAGTTCGACGGGCTTGTTTGACGTATATGCGCAATTGGTACCATTATTTCTACCCCGAACGCCCGGACCTCGTCGCGGAGTTGCAGAGTTTGGCTGCGCAACTTGGGGGGCATCTGGAACCACCATGCATCCGATGGAAATATGCTTGGATGAAACCGCTTTTCGGGTGGAAAGCGGCGAAATGGGCTCAGGCGACGCTCCCGTATGCGAAGATATTCTTTGCCAGGCATTGGGACAACGTGATGTATAAGTTGGAACGTGGCAAAGCTACCGTTAATCATCCTGCGTGCGCTCCGGGCGTCAGGTAGGAGGATTTGGAAGGGAGGATGAGTGGAAAGCTCGACTCAACAACTTGATAGGATCATGGCCATATGGGAGGAGCACCTCGATGTCGCCAAGTGCCTTCCGGAGCTTGCCGCCGCCGTTTCAGCCGCAGTGGACGTAATATTTGATTCCCTGGCTGCTGGTGGCCGGCTTTTCACGGCGGGAAACGGGGGATCGGCAGCCGATGCCCAACACATCGCGGCGGAGCTTACCGGTCGCTTCCTACGCGATCGTCGGCCGCTGGGAGCTCTGGCCCTGCACGGCAACACTTCGGCTCTAACGGCGATTGGAAACGATTACGGCTATGATCAAGTTTTTGCCCGCGAACTCTCTGCCCACGCCCGGCCGGGCGACGTGCTGCTGGCGATCTCGACGAGCGGCAATAGCCTGAACATCCTGCGGGCAATTCAGGCGGCGCGCGAGAGCAAGGTCAAGGTCATCGGGCTGACGGGTGATTCGGGGGGAGAAATGCGGAGGGCGTGCGACCTCTGCCTGTGCGTTCCTTCCAAATCCACACCACGAATCCAGGAGATGCACATCATGATCTACCACGCAATCTGCGAGCTGCTGGAAGAGAGGCTCGCGGAGTCATGAAACAGAACCCGGAGAATATCGGTGGTGCGCGGCCTGGAACCGAGACGCGCGAGATCGCCTTCGATTGCCGGTTCTTCCTAGGCGATCGCCCCTGTACGTGGCATAAGGCAGCCGGCGTGCTTTGCACCTGCGACCACTACCAACGAATCGACCAGCGTCTTCTGATCGTCAAGCTGGACGCCATGGGCGATGTGCTGCGCACCACAGCGTTGCTACCAGCATTGGCGTTAGCGCACCAGGGAGGTGCGATTACCTGGATTACCCGGCCGGAATCGCATGCCTTGCTCGAGCGCAACCGGTATATCAGCGAGGTCCTTGATTATGGAGAAGGGGCCCTGCTGCAACTGCAGGTGCGGAGCTTCGATCGTGTCATTAACCTCGACGCAGGCAAGACTAGCGCTGCGTTGGCCAGCATGGCGAAGGCTAAGCAAAAGGACGGGTTTATCCTCGACGAGAGAGGGTGCGTGCAGCCGACCAATGCTGCCGCGCGGAAATGGCTCGAAACGGGTCTCTTCGACGACCTCAAGCGCCAGGGCACGCGCACCTATCAGGACATCATGCTGGAGATTATCGGCCTCCCCGGGGCACCGCACCGTTATGTGTTCGATCTGAGCGAGGAAGAACTGGCGCGCGGCCGAAGGCACATCGAGCGCTTGGGCGTCGATTGGTCGCGCCCTATCATCGGATTGAATACCGGGGCAGGACGCCGCTGGCAGCTCAAGCAGTGGCGCGAGGAGGGCTACCTGGAGCTGGTCGAACGGCTGGCAAGCCGGCACGACGCGCAGTTTGTCCTTCTCGGCGGCCCGGAGGAACGCGAGCGCCATCAGCGGCTGGTGTCGCGCTCTCGCATCCCTCTGATCGATGGCGGCTGCGAGAACCCGGTGCGGCACTTTGCAGCAGTCGTTGCCGCCTGTACCCTGGTGGTGGCCGGAGACACTCTGGCGATGCATCTGTCGCTGGCACTGGGCCGGCGAACGGTGGTGCTGTTTGGCCCGACTAGCGCGGCCGAGATTGAAATGTACGGACTTGGCGATAAGGTCGTGCCACGGATGGATTGCCTGGTTTGCTATAAGCCCGCCTGCAACTTCGTGCCGAATTGTATGGACCTGATCACGACTGACATGGTTGAAGCAGCGGTCGCGCGCCAATTGTCGTTAGTCGGAGCTGCCAAACCGGACATGGAGAAAGTCCAAAGTCCGTGACAGAGCAGCGGCCGAAGCCCGTGAACCCGAAATCTAGAATTCCCGGTCCACAGACTTTCGGTATGGAGCCAGTGATCCTGGGCCCCAATTGCTTGCCGAATGAATCCAAAATCGAGAATCTAGAATCCTCTGTGGCTCTGCTCACTGGTGGCGCCGACAGGCCCTACGCATACGGGCTGTCAACCTCGCTTGTGTCCAAAGGCGTAACTCTAGAGTTGATCGGCAGCGACGACCTCGATTTCCCGGAATTCCGCGGCCAGACCCAAGTGAGCTTCTTCAACGTGCACGGGGATCTGCGGCCGGGCGCCAGCTTCGCGAAAAAGATCACACGGCTTTTAACATGCTATGGCGGCCTAGTGCGCTACGCTGCCGTCGCCAAGCCGAGAATCTTCCATATCCTATGGCACAACAGGCTCCTATGGATCGATCGAACCTTGCTCTTGCTTTACTATCGGTCCCTGGGGAAAAGAATCGTCCTCACCGCGCACAATGTGAATCAAGCGCGACGCGACGGTATCGATACACGCCTCAATCGTGCTACGCTGCGCATCCAATATCGGCTCGCTGAGCATATCTTCGTGCATACGGAGAAGATGAAGCTCGAACTCATCGAAGACTTTGGCGTGCCACCAGCTCGCATCAGCGTGATCCCGTTTGGGATTAACAATTCTGTTGCGGACACCGGCCTTACCACTGCCGAGGCCAAGCGACAACTGGGCGTACGGGATGGCAAAAGGGTACTTCTTTTTTTCGGCAGAATTCGGCCTTCCAAGGGACTCGAGTACTTGACTGACGCGTTTCGCGAAAACCTAACCCGCCCTGACGACTATCAGTTGATCATCGCAGGCCGTCCCGATAAATGCGAGGAATACTGGGCCGCAATTCGGAAGACGATCCAAGCGGATGTGCAGCGGGGACGGATAGTGGTGAGGGCGGAGATCATCCCAGATGACGAGACAGAAGTTTATTTCAAGGCTGCGGATGTACTCGTGCTTCCATACAGAGAAATCTTCCAGAGCGGGGTCATGTTTCTGGGATACAATTTCGGCTTGCCGGTTCTGGCTGCCGACGTGGGCTCGCTTAAGGACGACATCGTAGAGGGCAAGACGGGCTTTGTATTCAGGCCTGAAGATCCAGTTAGCCTAGCAAGAACCATCGAAAAGTACTTCGCGAGCGACTTATATAGCGAGTTGGACAGCCGCCGGCAGGAGATTCGAGACTACGCCACCGAGCGTCACTCCTGGGACGCGGTCGGCGACATGACGATCAGTGTGTATCGCGCCTTGCAGCGCGGCAGCGGAATCAGGAGGAATCCGTAGGGGCGGCCCTGGTGGCCGCCCACGCAAGAGCACCAGTATGTCGAGCCAAGGACAGGTCCTCGATGCGCTGAGCACCGAACATCTCCGTGCCGACTTGAAAGGCCGGGCGGTTCGCGGGGGGCTATTGACGTTCGTTTCGCAGGGCGCCGGTGTCCTTCTCACATCGGTCATGACGGTGGTCCTGGCGCGGCTGCTAACTCCAGCCGATTTCGGATTGGTGGTCATGGTTACCGCGTTCACGGGGTTCGGCCAGACATTCGCGGACCTCGGCCTGTCGGAAGCGACCATCCAGCGACAGGAGATTAGCCACGATCAGGTTAGCGCTCTGTTTTGGATCAATGTCGCGATCGGGCTGGGGCTCATGTTGGTTACGATCGGCTTGGCTCCGGTGCTGGCTTGGTTCTACCGACAACCGCGGCTGAAGGAGATCACGTTCGTGCTGTCTCTCACGTTCCTGATCGGCGGGCTGAGGGTACAACACAGTGCACTTCTCCAACGCCAGATGCGGTTTTTGGCGGTGGCGATCCGAGATGTGCTTGCCTATGCCGTGGCCGTCCCGACTGTCATCATCATGGCTTGGAGAGGAGCCGGGTATTGGGCCCTCGTGGCGTACCCCCTGACATTCAATTCCGTGGCTGTGGCGTTTACCTGGATTATGGTCCGGTGGATTCCGAGCCTGCCCCGGCGTGGGGCCAAAGTTGGTTCGCTGCTTGCCTTTGGCGGCAATGTCGCGGGCTCGAATCTTGTATATTACTTAGATCGCAGCATAGACAGTATCCTGGTGGGCTGGTACTGGGGGGCGAGCCCGCTGGGGCTCTATTCGCGGGCTTACAATCTTCTGCTGCGTCCTGTGAACCAGCTCAATGCCCCGCTGAGTGCGATCATGGTCCCCTCCTTCAGCAGGCTCCAGAATGATCCGGAGCGCTTCGCGCGATACTACCTGCGCGCCGCCAATCTGATCACGTGGATCGCAACTCCCGTCTTCGCTTTTCTCTTCGTCGCTGCCAAACCAGTGATTATCCTGGTGTTGGGGCATCAGTGGCGGGAAGCGGCGCCGGTTTTCCAGATTCTTTCCATTGCCGCACTGGCGCAACTGCTTTTCAGCCCGACTAACTGGTTGCTGGTTTGCCGGGGACAATCGGGTCGGCTGCTCAAACTCTTTCTCATCCTCTCCCCGATCTTCGTTGGCAGCTACATCGTCGGCTTGCCTTTCGGCATCAAGGGCGTGGCCCTAACCGGCTCCCTCGTATTCGTTGGCGTCTTCCCGTGGATACTCCGATACACGTTTCGCGGGACCCAACTAACTTTGCAGGGCCTGGGGCGGGCAATCCTGTGCCCGATTGCCCTGTCCCTCTCCGGTGTACTTTCAGCAGAACTTGCCCTGCACGTGATCGCCCCAGAAGGGTTGGTTTCGCAGCTTCTGGTTACCGGGCTCGCGTTCGCGGCCACCGGCTTGTTCTCGGCGCTTGTACGCCCAGTGCGAGAGGAGGCCATGTCACTTAGGAAGCTCTTCAGCGAACTACGTCTGTCCAAGCAGGCAGCCTAGCTCAACATTTTCGCTCGCACTGCACTCGTGAATCCTGGGACCGTCGTTTCACAAATATTCATGCGGGTGTAAAGGCGATGACGACGATCCCGAGGGCAATACTCGGTGGGTGAGAGAGAGAACCGGCCTTTTCAGCTCTCTTTCAATAACTCGCTCAAGATCGACTTCCAAGAGTCCCGCGTTACTTGCGACGGAGGTCTGATCCTGGTGCGTGAACTGGACGAGCGACTGGGTTTTGGAGAATCGATCGAGCAGCATCTGACGGATTCACGGTGGGGGAAGAATACGCAGTTCCCCTTCTCCGACTTGCTGAGTCAGTCTGTTTACGGACGCCTGGCGGATTACGAAGAGCTGTGCCCTCAGAGGCGGTCAGGTGCATGTTAAGGGCCGCTCAAAGAGAAATTCCGATTCATAACCCTGGAGGTAACCCTACGGCTCACACGGTAGAGATTCTTTGCCCGCCAAAGCGGGGACCTCAGAATTCCAAAGTCCGTACTCCTCTCGGGGCCCTGCTCGACCGGGGCGGATATGTGATCGCCGAACGGCTACGTTCCTGGACTTTTGAAGCCAGATGGCATTACGTTTAATGCCTCCTCAGCAATATCTGTGGGTTGACTCGGGCTCTGGGAGTCGTCCAAGCGTGTGATAGAGGGCAACTTCCATGGCGGCGTAGGTGCGAAAGCCGTACGACCGTCTGGTCATCACTCGGATTTTGTTGTTGAGGCCTTCCACGGCGCCCGCCGAGATTTCGCCTTTAGCCCGAAACCAATTCAGCAAGAGCGGCTCATGAAGACCCAGCATGCGGGCGACTTTCTTCATCGGTTCCAGACGGCTACGCATCGCCCGCCAAGTCCAGTAGTCGAGAAAGGCTCCCGCCCAAGTCACTGAGCGGTATTTCCAGAAATGCGCGAAGGTTTCCTTCAACTCCCAGGCCCGGGCCGTCTGCAGCTTGCTGGCCAGCAGCGCCTGGAGCTTCTGACGGGCCCGCCCCCGTACCCGGCTGCCGCGCCGCAACAGCGTCCAGCGGGTGTGCTTGAGTTGCTGCGCGGCGGCCTTACTTGCCGCTCGCAGACGCCCGCTCTCGGTCCGCCGCACTTGATCCACCGCCTGGTTCAGATGCATCGTGATATGGAAGCGGTCCACTACGTGCAAGGCTTGGCCGACCTGCGCCGCCATGACCTCCAGGTAAGGTTTCCACATATCACTACAGACAAAGCCCAGACCTTGGACCACCTCCGATCCCAGAGCCTTCAGCCCCTGCCGCAGGGTCCGCTTCGACCGCCCCAAGCCGACAAACAGCAGCCGCCGACAATGCGCGTCGATCTGATAAAGGACGGTGAGGAAATTCCTCGCCCGCAGGCCACGACCCCAGTGAATTTCGTCCACGCCGATCGACTGCACGCCTCTCAACTCGCGATGCGCCAGGCCCCAGGCGACCAACCATTCCACCGAACGATAGACAGCCTCCCAACTCACCTGGAACACTTCCGCCGCCTCGCGCCAACTCAGCCGTCGCGCCCAGCGAGCCAAAAAAACCATCATGGCCGTGGTCAGCGGCCTCTTCCCTTCGTTCCACGGCAGGTGCTCCACCACCACTCCATGCTCCGCACACTCCACGCGTCGCGGTGCGTACCGCAACCAAACGGCGATCCCCCACAGCGGCACGTGCCGCCATTCCCGCTCCTCCAGTTGGTCGTAGCCCGGCGCCGGCCGCTGACACCGCGAACAGCGCTTCACCCTCCCGGCGTGCCCTCGCACCCTAATTTCAATCCGCTCCGGTTTGCCCTGCCGACTCCGGAGCCGGATATCCTGGAAAACGAATCCGGCATGGGGTTGAATCTGGTTCAGAATCGTTTTAACCTGCAGTTGAATGGCTGGTCTCCTCGTCAAAGGTTTCTCTGCTGTTCCAACCACAGATTAACCCCGCCGATGGAGACCAGTCTTTCTCAGCCGCGCCCTTTGCGGCGCACCTCTGTGCTTCTTTCGATTCTCATCTCTTTCCTTCGCCGCCCTACCCTAGGCGAAAGATTACCCACAGATTCTGCTATAGACCCCGTTTAATTGAGGCGGTTTACGTTCGAGGGTAGGTTGAGGTATGTTGCCACGCCGGTTCGAGACCGTCTCTATGTCCCTCATCAAGGGAACGACAGAACAGGTTATATTATTGGCCTATTCGGCAGCGGACGTCAGTATCTATGGGAACGCTTGATGCAGAATATCGGAAGAAGGGCGAGGTATCTCAGAAACTTTGTCCGCTTTCACAAGGGCCTGACATCGATGGTCTACGTCGGCCATGCCACAATGAAATATCTCTCGCGTGCTCAAGTTCCGCCGTCCGTGACGAGCCGTATATTGCGAGCGGTGGCGTCGCGGTATGCCGATCTGCGCTTCATCTACCGTCATCCCCTCGATTCCTTGTTGACAAATTGAATTTGGTGGCGGAATTACATCCGCCGGGGCTTGATGGTTAATGGTATCTCCGAGGTTTACAAAGATAAAGATATGGACCATTTCTGTCTCGATTTGGATAGGTATTTTTCTGAGTTCGAGACTTTTGCCCAAGGCGATCCCGCCTTTTTCGCCACCTCGGTGGGCCCCCCATTTTTGTCATTCCGTGACTTTGTTGAGGAAACTGAGCTTTTTATCCAATCCGCCACGGTCAGCGTGCGGCTGGAGGACCTCGCGACCGATCCGGTCAAGGAATTCGCTAAGCTCCTTGAAGTCATGTCCGTTGATTTTGATTTGTGCCGTTTGAACGTACCCCCGCCGCAAGCAACGCTGTCTCGCTTTCTGGAGGTCAAGGAGAAGGTCCCCCGATTCAGTGACTTCATCGCTGGGCTGGACGCGGAAACAAAAGGACGAATCGAAAAAATTGGTTATACCCTGTAGCGACGGCATTTCGCCCGATGTAGCGTGGGTATCCCGCGTCGAATTTCTGTTGGTCACGGAGCCGGAGTAGCTTTGATTCTACCAAGTGGGCATTCCCGCTAGCAGAGGACGCGGCCCAAATTCTATACTCGTAATCATGATGTTGTTTCGCCAAACCAGGCTACACGGGGTTTTCGAGATTGACCCCGAACCCTACCCCGACGAGCGCGGGTTCGCTGCGGTTTGCTGGTCACAAGACGAATCTAACCGTCACGGGCTGAATCCCAAACTAGTGCGGTGCAACCTTTCGTTCAATTCTCGCAAACGCACCCTGGGTGGAATGCGTTGCCAGGCGCCGCCCTATAAACAGGCCAAGCTCGTGCGGTGTACCCGGGGGCCGATTTACGATGTTGCTCTTGAACTGCGGCCGCAATCGTCGACGTTGAAGGAACGGACCGCGCCGCTCCTCACATCCTCTCATCGAAATATGATCTGCGTTCCGGGAGGGTGTGCGCATGGCTTCCCGAACCTGGAAGGTGACAGTGAAGTTTTCTATCAAATGTCGGAATCCTACCACCCGGAATCAACCCGCGGGGACGATGGGACGATCCGGCATTCCGCATTGATCGGCAGGAGGAAGCAAAAGTAAACTCTGATCAGGACCCGACCTACCCGGATTTTGAAGGCAGTGAAGAGTGATGAGCTTCTTCTCTCACCGGCTGGTCATTTGCTCGTTGTAGGGGTGGTTCGCGGAATGCCCTTACTCCTCCTCAATAAGGCATGAGCTTGCTGAAAGAAATGGATCGACGGGATGCCGCTGAGATCGGGCAGGAATTGTACCGATTCGCCGGGGAACTTTTCCCGATTTGCCGGAGCATCACTGGGGATGGAGTGCGGCGGACATTGGCGCTAATTCAGGGAGAGGTCCCGCTTCGTATTACTGAGGTGCCGACGGGAACTGTCGTCTTCGATTGGACCGTGCCCAAGGAGTGGAATATCCGGGACGGTTACATTAAGGCGCCGGATGGCAAGCGCGTCGTGGATTTCCACAAGAGCAACCTGCACGTGTTAAGTTACAGCGTACCTGTGCATGCGACCATGCCGCTCGGAGAACTCCAACCTCGACTCTTCACAATTCCTGATCACCCGGACTGGATACCGAATCGGACGTCCTACTACAAAGACGACTGGGGATTTTGTCTTTCTCATAACCAGAAGCTAGCACTCGAAGACTGCGAGTATGAGGTCTGTATCGACTCCAGCCTCGGAGACGGCCACTTGACCTACGGCGAGTGCTATTTGCAGGGCCGGTCTACCGAGGAAGTTCTGATCTCTACTTACACCTGTCACCCGTCCTTGGCGAATGACAACGTCTCAGGGTTGACTATCGCAACCTTCCTAGCGAAGTCCCTTTCCGGACGTGACCTTCGATACTCGTACCGATTCCTGTTTGTCCCCGCCACTATTGGAGCGATCACTTGGCTGGCGCGAAATCGTGAGGCAGCGGGCCGCATCCGGCATGGGCTGGTCTTGACCTGCCTCGGAGACGCGGGGGGGTTCCACTACAAGAAGAGCCGCCGAGGGAATGCCGAGATTGACCGGGCTGCAGCTCACGTTCTTCGCCACTGCGGCGAACCTTTTGATATCCTGGAGTTTTCCCCGTATGGGAACGACGAGCGACAGTTCTGCTCTCCGGGCTTCAACCTTCCCGTCGGCTCTTTAATGCGGAGCGTGTGGGAGACCTTCCCTGAGTATCACACTTCGGCCGACAACCTCGATTTTATTCGTCCCCTTCAACTTGCTGGGTCGCTTCGTGTTTGCGCAGCCGTACTGGACGTGCTCGAGAACAATCGCTCCTACCGGAACGAGAACCCGTACTGCGAGCCCCAACTTGGACGGCGCGGCCTTTTCCGGTCCATGGGCGGTGAGGCCGGCGGCCGAGCGAGCGGGGAAGAAATGATGGCGCGCCTATGGGTGCTCAATCTCTCCGATGGAAACAACTCACTGTTGGACATCGCGGAGCGGTCGGGCATTTCCTTCCCAAGGATAAAAGAAGCCGCGGATCTGCTCTCCGAAAAACAGCTCCTTTCATTGATCCCGTAGGGTTCCAAGGGCTCCCAAGAGTCTCTGCCAAATGGAAATCACGCAGGAGGCAACCCATTCAGTCTATAATAGGATTCTTTTTCCGGTTGTGCATCGCGCCTGATATTCGAGGTTGAATACTAATGAGGATAATGCTGACAGGGCACAAGGGGTACATCGGAGCCGTGGCTGGGCCGGTATTGCAGGCCGCTGGGCACGAAGTCGTTGGGCTGGATAGCGATCTATTTGCCGGCTGCGAGTTTGGCCAGCCGGCGCCCCCAATACGGGAGATCCGCAAGGACCTGCGTGACCTGACGAGAGAGGACCTTCTCGGCTTTGACGCCGTATTGCATTTTGCCGCGCTTTCGAACGACCCCTTAGGTGACCTCGATCCCCGGCTCACCTACGATATCAATCATCACGCATCCGTCCGTCTGGCGGAATTGGCCAAGGCGGCGGGGGTTACGCGGTTTGTGTTTTCTTCATCTTGCAGCACCTACGGCGCAGCCGGAAACGACTTCCATGACGAGACCTCTCCGCTCAATCCGCTGACACCCTATGGAGAGTCCAAAGTGTCAGTCGAGCGAGACATTGCGGCGCTGGCGGACGATGGCTTCACGCCGACTTATATGCGTAACGCGACGGCTTACGGTGTCTCGCCGCGGCTACGGCTGGACATTGTTCTGAATGACCTGATCGCCTCGGCGCTAACCACAGGCCGAGTGTATATCAAGAGCGACGGGACGCCGTGGCGGCCTATCGTGCATATCCGTGACATCATTGGTGCCGCGCTTGCCGTAATGGAAGCGCCCAGGGAGGCTGTTCATAATCAGATCTTTAACGTCGGCCGAACCGAGGAGAACTTCCGAATTCGGGAACTGGCTGCCATAGTCGCGGAAACCGTTCCGTGCTCACGTGTCGAGTATGCGCCCGGCGGAGGCCCGGACCTCCGCTGCTATCGCATCAACTGCGATAAGATCCGCCGCATGGTGCCCGGTTTTCAACCGCAGTGGACTGCCCGTAAAGGCGCCCAGGAGCTTTACGAAGCTTATCGCACCATCGGTCTTATGCGCGAGGACGTCGAGTCCGGCCGGTACATCCGGCTCAAGCACATCCAGCGTCTTCTGAAAGCCGGTTTGGTGGACACATCTCTGCGCTGGCGGCCACAGGTTGCCGAAACCGCGGCGGTTGCATAATCGCTTCTGACAATGCTCACAGTCACAACTCAGCTTTCTGCTACTGACCCCCGATCGCGCCTTGCGAAGCCGTGTCGATTCTGCGGGGCGGAACTGACGCGCACATTCATTGATCTGGGAATGTCACCGCTCTGTGAGACTTACCCTTCGCTCAGCGACGTCGAACGCGGGGAAGTTTACTACCCTCTGCACGTTCAACTCTGCGAACGATGCCTGCTGGTACAATTGGGAGAATATCAGCCTCCGGAGAATATATTCGCCGAGTACCCCTATTTTTCTTCGTATTCCGACTCCTGGCTCAAGCACGCTGAGAGTTATTGCGACAAGATGGTGGCGGAGCTAGGTCTGGCCCAGCATAGCTTCGTCATCGAAGTGGCCAGCAACGATGGTTACCTGCTGCAATATTTTGTGCGGCGGCAGGTTCCTGTGCTGGGGATCGAGCCAGCGGCAAACGTGGCCAAGGTAGCCGTGGAAAAGGGTGTGCCCACTCTCGTGGAATTCTTCGGCGAGCGAGTGGCAAAGGACCTGGCAGCCGGGGGCCGCACAGCCGATCTTGTTGCCGGCAACAATGTGCTTGCCCAGGTACCGGATCTCAACGATTTCGTGGCCGGGCTCCGGGTGATACTGAAGCCGGATGGCGTCCTGACGCTGGAGTTCCCTCACCTGTTGCGGCTAATCGAGCGCAACGAGTTTGACACTATTTACCACGAGCATTTCTCCTATTTCTCGTTACTCACAGCCATCCGTATTCTGGAAGCGCACGGCCTGAAGATTTTCCATGTTGAAGAACTATCCACCCACGGCGGCTCGTTGTGCGTCTATGCCTGCCGGGCGGAAAGCCAAACGCACGAGATCAGGCTGAGTGTCGGGGATGTGATCGCGGAGGAAACAAGAGCCGGGCTGGCGTCGGCCGACGGCTACGCTCACTTCGCTCAGAAGGTCAAGGAGACCAAGTTGGCGCTCGTGGAGTTCCTGATCGGCGCCGCGCGTCTCGGCAAGTCGGTAGCTGGATACGGGGCGCCGGGGAAAAGCGCCACTTTGCTCCACTATTGCGGCATCGGCAAAGATTTGATCCAGTTTACGGTGGATCGCAGCCCGTACAAGCAGGGTCGATTCCTGCCGGGCAGCCATATCCCCATCTACTACCCGGACCGTATCCGGGAAGCGCAGCCCGACTACGTCATCATTCTGCCCTGGAACCTGAAAGATGAAATCATGGCGCAACTGGAGTTCATCCGGGATTGGGGTGGCAAGTTTGTCATACCGATCCCTCAAGTCACAATCGTATAGCATTGTCCCTGAGCCCTAGGGGATCGAGAGGTTATCGGTTGTCAGGCAGCACATTCGGACAAGAGTAGTAACGAGGTGAGAGTTGAATATCTACGTCAATTCCAAAATGAGCGATGAAGAGCGGCGGAAAGAACTGTACCGGGGATCCATCTTCACGCTTTCTCCAAGCAAGGGCGCCGTGAAGCTATGCCAGCTCGCGAGAGAATTGATCGAGGAGGCTTTTCGCCCCCTCGATCAGCTTCGTATCCACGAGAGCATGCCCGCTGAGAAGTGTGCTGAGCTTCTCTCAGTACTGAAGCCGAAGTTCATTCACCACCCCAAAGCCAAAGAACACCTGGCGGAAATGCTGAGAGAGAACGGATGCGATCTTGAAAAGACCTATTTCGACGTCCCAAGAATTCGGACGGCGTTTCCCGGCGATTATTTGAAAACGGGCATCGCCTATGCTTTTCATCCGCATCGAGACACCTGGTATTCTGCTCCGTTCTGCCAGATTAATTGGTGGATGCCGATCTTCGAACTTAACTCTGAAAACTGCATGGCGATTCATCCCCAATATTGGGAAAAGCCTGTCAAGAACGGATCGAATCTGTACAACTACCACAAGTGGAACTTAGAAAGCCGGCGCACGGCAGCCCAGCATGTCAAGACCGACACGCGCGTCCAGCCGCGTCCCGAGGAACCGATCGAACTCGATCCGCAAGTGCGCCTGATCGGCGACGTGGGCGGCGCTTATATGTTCTCAGCGGCGCATCTGCATTCGACCGTGCCCAATACCTCGAAGGTAATCCGCTATAGTATCGACTTTCGCACCGTTCACCTGGACGACGTGCAGGGCCGGATTGGGGCGCCCAACGTCGACTCCGCTTGCACTGGGACTACCATAGGGGACTACCTTAGGGGAACGGATTTGGCGCACCTCCCCAAGGGGGCAATGGCTTTGTACCTTGACGGCACAGAGATCCAATACGGCCGGGCAGTGGGATCGTCACAGTGACGCAGGGGCGGTCCACGTTGGAGGGTGCAAAGTTGTGACACCCATGTGGAGCTGGTAGGAGGCGAGTATGAAAGTTGTTCTTTTTTGCGGTGGCGCAGGCATGAGATTACGAGGCTATACCGACGATGTACCCAAGCCCATGGTCACCATTGGCTCACGACCCGTGCTGTGGCATGTCATGAAGTACTACGCGCACTTCGGCCACAAGGATTTCATCCTCTTGCTGGGTTACAAGGCTAACGTTATCAAAAGCTACTTTCTCGACTACGAGGAGTCGGTTTCCAACGACTTCGTTTTCTCGCAGGGCGGAAGAAAGCTCGATTTCATGCAACGCGATATAGACGACTGGACTATCACTTTCGTCGACACCGGGCTGCAATCAACGATTGCGGACCGGTTGCGCCTGGCTGAGCCCTACCTGCGCGGGGAGGAGATCTTTCTCGCCAATTACAGCGATGGCCTGACAGATTTCCCTCTGCCTGAATTGACCGAGCAATTCTCGCGCCGCAACGACTACGCGTGTTTTCTCACCGTTCAGCCACGCACAAGCAGCATGGACGCCGTTCAGATGGATGAGGATGGGACTGTCCGAGGGATCAAATGCATGAGGGATTCCGATGTCTGGGTGAACGGAGGCTACTTCGTGCTCCGGAAGGATGTTTTTCGATACATTAAGCCCAAAGAAGAACTGGTTTACCAGCCTTTCTGGCGAATGATTTCCGAGGGCCGGATCTGGTCGAGAAAATATGCGGGCTTTTGGCAATGTATGGATACTTTTCGAGACAAGCAGATCCTCGACGAGCTTGAGGCCTCTGGTGAGGCCCCCTGGTATGTATGGAAAAACTCCCGTACCGCAAGGCAGGTTGTAGCGTGATCAAACTGTCCTTTCCAGCGAGATACACCGATCCACTGAATATCCTGTGCCTCGGCGCACACGCGGACGACATTGAGATCGGCTGCGGCGGGACCGTCTTGCAGCTTGGCCGCACATTGCCGAGTGTGAAATTTCATTGGGTAGTCCTCAGCACTCCGGGACTCCGCCGCCAGGAAGCATTGAAAGCCGCCCAACTTTTCACCGCCCAATGTGACAAAGAAGTCCTCCTCGAGGACTACCGCGACGGCTTCCTGCCTTACAGCGGAGGCGCGGTGAAGGATTTTTTTGAGCGGCTGAAGAGTCAAGTGAACCCGGATCTGATTTTCACTCCCTGGCACGGCGATGCACACCAGGATCACCGCCTGATTGCGGAACTCTGCTGGAACACGTTTCGGAACCACCTGATTCTCGAATACGAAATTCCAAAATACGACGGCGACATGGGCCGTCCGAATCTGTTCGTTGCTTTGGAAGCGCCGTTGTATGACCAAAAGGTCGACCATTTGATCGAGGCATTCAAGTCACAGTGCGCCAAGCCATGGTTCGACCGCGAGACCTTTCTGGGCCTGATGCGAATCCGGGGCATGGAATCGAACTCCCCCAGCGGTTACGCTGAGGCCTTCTACGTCAGGAAGATAGTCCTCCAGGCTGGAGTCTGAGAGAAAGAATAATATGGCTAAGGCCCAGGAACCAATGACAGCAGTGCCTCACGCGACATCCGATCCTCAGGATTTTTCCAAATCGCGCGACCTTCGGTCGAAGGCCCACCGCCTCATCCCCGGCGGAGCGCATACCTATGCCAAAGGCGATGACCAATACCCAGAACGGGCCCCAGCCTTCATCGTGCGGGGTAAAGGGTGTCACGTCTGGGACGCGGACGGCAACGAGTTCATCGAATACGGCATGGGGCTACGGGCGGTCACGTTGGGCCACGCCTACCAACCCGTCATTGAGGCGGCATACCGCGAGATGCAGCTTGGGAGTAATTTCACCCGGCCTGCGGAGATTGAGGTGGACCTTGCCGAAAGTTTTTTGGAAATTGTCGACGGGGCTGACATGGTCAAATTCGCCAAGAACGGCTCCGACGTCACCACCGCCGCCGTTAAACTTGCCAGGGCCTTTACCGGCAGGGATCTTGTGGCGATTTGCGCGGATCAGCCGTTCTTTTCTACAGACGACTGGTTCATCGGCACAACCGAAATGAATGCTGGAATTCCCCAGGCCATTACCGAGATGACGCTCAAGTTTCGCTACAACGATGTGGGAAGCTTGCGGAGCCTTTTCGACCAACATCCCAGCCGAATCGCCTGTGTCATCATGGAACCGGAAGCCGTGACCCCGCCCGCCGCCGGGTACTTGCAGCAAGTCAAGGAACTCTGCGTGGAACGGGGAGCCATCCTCGTTTTCGATGAGATGATCACAGGCTTCCGTTGGCATTTAGGAGGAGCCCAGAAGTTCCACGGCGTTGTCCCGCACCTCTCCACTTTCGGGAAAGCCATGGGTAACGGATTCGCGATTTCGGCGCTTGCCGGCAAGCGTGAAATCATGCGGCTTGGCGGCCTGGACCACGACCAACCACGGGTTTTTCTGCTTTCCACGACTCACGGCGCGGAGACGCACGCGCTGGCGGCGTCGCTCGAAACCCTACGCACTTACCGTGAGCAGAATGTAGTCGAGTTTCTTTGGCAGCAGGGCAAACGACTACACGCATTAATTAACCGCTCGATCGCGGAGAACCAACTGGAAGGCTTTTTCGAGCTTATAGGACGGCCTTGCAACCTTGTATTTGCAGCTCACGACCAAGACGGCAGGCGGTCGCAAGTCTTTCGCACCTTGTTTTTACAGGAGATCATCCGGCGGGGTGTGATCGCTCCGTCGTTTGTTGTGAGCTTCTCGCACAGCGATACTGATATCGAACGCACCGCCCAGGCTGTGCATGAAGCCCTGGGGGTCTATCGCAAGGCCTTGGACGAAGGGGTTGAAAAATACTTGCTGGGTCGTCCGGTAAAGCCGGTGAACCGCAGATTTAACTAGGGGCGCGCCGCCTTGCGGAGCGGGTGTGAACCTGAGGGGACTGAGCCAACTTTCCGAACTATATCGTTGAAAGCCCTGGCGCTCCAGCTCGAGCATAGAGGGGCAGATGAAGATTCTGTTTGTGGAAGCGTCGTTTAAATCGACGGAACCCATGAATATTATGCTGCTTTCGGCAACGGCGAAGCAGAAGGGCCACAAAGTATTCGTGCATGTCTTCGGGGATGGAGATTTGAGAGAGAATCTTGAAAGGATTGATCCGGATCTTGTGGCATATTCCGCGACGACCGGCGATCATCATTCTTGTTTGCAGGCCAACACCATTGTGAAGAAGCATAATCAGCGTATCTTCACGATCATGGGTGGCCGTCACCCGACGTTTTGCCCCGAGGTGATCCGAGATTCTGATCTGGATGCCATCTGTGTTGGAGAAGGGGACGACGCCTGGCCCGAACTACTGGAAACACTTGAGCGGAGTGGCGACATAAACTCGATATCCAACATCGTAACGATGGAGAATTTCAATGACTACAGTATTCGTCCGCGGATCTCCGACCTCGATCGCCTGCCGTTTCTCGACTATGATCTGACGGATCAGGAACCGCTAGTGCGGAACCCGATATTAGGCCGCTCCAAGAGGCGTGCAATGATGACGTCCCGAGGCTGCCCCTATGCATGCACGTATTGTTTCAATCACATCTACAACAAGATATATCGAGGAAAGGGCCCCGTTGTTAGCCGGCAGAGTGTCGGACGGGTTATCACAGAAGCAAAATATATAAACGAAAGGTGGCTCACCAAATTCGTCAAGTTTTACGACGACGACTTCGTTTTAGGGCTGGATGACTGGCTACGTGAATTCTCAGAAAGATGGCCCTCGGAAGTAGGTTTGCCGTTCCATTGTTTGCTGCGCGCTAACGTGATTGCCAAGGAACCCGAAATCATGGCTCTGCTGAAAAAAGCAGGGATGCAGTCCATCACTATGTCGGTTGAGGCAGGGAATGATTATGTGAGAAATCAACTGTTCAACCGGAACATGCCCAGAGAGGTCATTAAAAAGGCATTCGCTACCGCCTGGGATCTCGGAGTCTATACGTTCTCCAACTCGATACTGGCTGTGCCGGTTGCGCGAGAGGAGGAAAGCAAACACCATCTTCCGTCAGCATCTGCGCGCGACATCGAATCCCTGGATCTTAATCTTGAGATCCGCACAACTATGACCGAATACCCCATCTTATTTCCGTATCCCAAAACGGTCATCGGTGAATATTGCAGAGAGCACGGATTCTTCGAAGGCGACTTCGACAGTTTCACTATGAGTTACAAAACTCAGTCTCCGATGAAGTGTTTTTCGCGCCGGGAGAGGAGGGTGCAGCAGAACCTTGCCATTCTAGGTACCGTTCTTCAAGCATTCGCCGGGAGCGGCAGTCGATGGATCAGGGCGCTGACGCCGGCGCTCCGCTTAGTCACGATAAAGCTGCTAATCAAACTGCCGTTCGGGAAAATATATCTGCTCCCGTATGTGGGGGCCGTGACCTATCTGATTAAGAAGAAACTGTATCCACGAGGCAAGCTGACAATGTGGGAATGGCTGAAGGGGATACCTGGCTCCTATAGTTTCAATCTGAAACAGCAATTCCAGAAGATTGACCACGCGAAGCCTCCGTCGGCGGCAGAAACAGCGTAGATCCGGCCGGTTTTTTGAACGAAGTGATATGAGTTCATAACATTCAAAGCAAGGCTTCCAGCTTGACCCTCGCAGCGAAATCGACTAGAGTCAGTGAGCGGCGCCAGTATTTGGTAATATGCCGTTCCAATTCAGAAAGGTGGCACTTCGTTTAGCGCTAGGGCGACCGCTATTAGCACGTGCTCGTGATCCCCTGTGATAAGTCGAAGTGGCAAGACACAGATGCCGTGCCGTTTCAGGTTGTGCTGGCACGGCGGCATGGCCGGTTCCGAACATTCGCGAGCGACAGGTGCGGCGCTCCCGGCGAGATCCCAGTCGGTCCAAACCCAGTACCTCAACTTGCTGCGCTGGTCAGGAAAGATGGCGAGATCGACGAACATTACGTGAAGCTTCATCCTGACAGAATCCGACTGGAGCATAACGTCGAATTCCTGTCGCAAATCCAGAACTGCGCATCACATTAGTGGTGCGTCCGGCGTGTCTCAAGCGCGCCGAACAGACCATGCGCGAGTCGCTCAGCGAACTCTATAAGTATCGCGAACTCCTTTACATGCTGGCTTACCGCGATATCAAGGTGCGGTATAAGCAATCTGTAATGGGTTTCCTATGGGCGATCCTCATGCCCATTCTGATTGTCATGGCGGGGGTGGTAGTACGCTATGCTTACACCTTGGCTTCCGGAAGGCCTTTGCAGACCGCTGACATCGTGTCCGTCACGGTGAAAGCCGTTCCCTGGGCCTTTCTGATCTCGAGTATTAAGTTTGGTTGCAATAGCCTTACCTTGAATCCCAACCTGGTGACCAAGATCTACTTTCCAAAGGAAATCTTCCCTCTGGCAGCCGTGCTTGCCAGTTTCTTTGATTTCTGTGTGGCATCCGGACCTCTAGTGATTTTCTTAGTGCTTATTCGAGCCGGTTGGAGCGTCTATCTGCTCTGGACTCCGGCTCTGGTTCTGGAGATGGTAATTTTGGCCACTGGAATTGGCATGCTCGTTTCCGCAGCAAGCCTTTTCTTTCGCGACGTAAAGTACATTGTCGAGGTCCTGCTGACATTCGGAATCTTCTTCACGCCTGTCTTCTATGATGTACGGATGCTGGGCGCCAAAGGCAAATGGTTGTTATTCAATCCGGTCGCTCCAGTTCTGGAGGGGTTTGGGTCCTGCGTAGCTCGCCGGCAACCGCCGGATTTGTTCTGGCTCACGTACAGCGCCGGCTTCGGTTTGGCCCTCCTGCTAGGCGCATACATCTTTTTCAAACATCTCGAGCCGGCGTTCGCCGAAAGCATCTGACGAGAGTGGTTCATGTCTGAAGTCGCGCTACAGATGGAGCACGTTTACAAGATGTTTCGCAAAGGCGAGGTTTTCACCTCGTTGCGTGACTTGATCCCTGCTCTGACCGGAAGGATGTTCCGCCAACAGGGACTCAGCGAAACCGACAAACGCGAGTTTTGGGCCTTACAGGACGTCTCGTTTGAGGTGAAGGGGGGGGAGGCGTTTGGCATCATAGGCCACAACGGAGCGGGCAAGAGTACGATTTTGAAGATTCTCAGCCGGATTATGAAGCCTACAAAGGGGCGCATGGTTGTTCATGGCCGCCTGTCGGCGTTGATCGAGGTGGCAGCAGGCTTCCACCCGGACCTCACGGGCAGGGAGAATATCTTCCTCAACGGGACTATCCTGGGCATGACCAAGCGCGAAATTGAATCCAAGCTCGATCAAATCATCGCCTTCTCCGGAATCGAAGAGTTCATCGACACGCCCGTCAAGCGATACTCGTCCGGCATGTACGCAAGGCTCGGATTCTCCGTGGCCACACACGTAGATCCCGAAGTGGTGCTCGTCGACGAGGTCCTCAGCGTGGGCGACTACCTTTTCCAGAACAAGTGCGTGGAAAGAATGAAAGAAGTGGTTTGCAGCGGAGCCACGGTCTTGTTCGTTTCCCACAACCTAAAAGCGGTCTCCGAATTCTGCCATCGTTGCCTGCTGTTAGAAGGGGGACGTGCGGTGAGGGTCGGCCCGGCACACGAGGTCATTTCTTTATATTTAACTCGGTCCGGCAGTGTACATGCCGGCGACCCTCATTCTAAGCCAGTCGTGATTTCGAAAGTTTCAGTCCGAAGCGAACAGGGCGAATGCGCCCGGTTTCAGTCCGGCCAGAAAGCTTGGATCGATGTTGAGGTGACAGGGAACAAGCGTTGTGAGAAGCTGGATGTCACGCTCTATTTTACAGACGAAAATCACGAGAATATTTTTGACACTTCGACGCAACGTCTTGGGTTGGGTAGTTTCACCGTGGATGCAGGTGAAGTTTTCACCTGCACATTTGAGCTGAATCTGAACATGGTCAGTGGAATCTACTACCCGTCGGTTTTAGTATTCAGGTACGACAACCAGACAAGGTACGACAGGTGGGAACCTGCAACAACTATCTATGTCAGTTCCGAAGAAGACGTGCGAGGCGTCGTGAATTGTTTTCCCAAAGTGGTTCAACAAGGAATTCGGCCAGAGTCACACGCAAATGTGGCCGTGACCGCAGGCCACAGCGGCAGCCATGGTCCGCTTCTTGTAAAATAAGGGCAATCCACCGCATCTATGAACACCATTATTGATCGATCCGTTAACATGGACGAAAGAAGCTGGTGGGACTTGTGGAACACCTCCCATCGCACAAAAGAAAACAATGATCCCGTCTCGAGTGAGCTTTTCCAGCGGGCAGCGGAAGTCGTCAACTCCCTTATTCAATCTCAAGGCGGCCGTGTGTTGGAAGTGGCCTGCGGAGCCGGGAGGCTCTCGCGCCTCCTGACCTACTCCAACTACCACGGGCTTGACATTTCCCCCGCGGCGATCAAGATCGCATGCGAAAAAGCCAAGGCGCCCGGACAATGGAGAGGCGCGAGCCCGCCCGCCTATGAAGCTGCCGACTTTCACGATTGGTCTCTGCTCCCTGACCTTTTCGACTTGGTTGTGTGCGTCGATGCCATCGTGTGTTTCCGAGATCAGCCGCTCGCTATGCGGAAGATGGCGCAGAGTTTGCGGCCAGGCGGCCGGCTTGTAGTGACGGCGATCAACCCATTCGTTTACAATCGAATCAGACGAACGCCGACGGTCCGTTTGGAGAGTGGTCCGGTGAACTACTGGCTCTCGGGCCGTGAACTGCACGAACTGATCAAATCCGCCGGCCTAACCATCGAGCGTTCGTGGACAATCATGCCTCGAGGTGAGTGCGGCATTCTCCGAATCGTCAATTCGCGTCATTTGAATCAGGCCTTCGGATCGCGCTTTGAGGCAGTACTCAGGCGCGTGAAGGAACGAGTTGGATTTGGTCAATATCGCGTCGTCATCGCGCGCAAGAATGCCGTGGATTAACGCCGCCTTTAAACCTCCGTATCTACTTGGCGAGTCGCAGTTAGCTGCCGGGAGCGCAGCTTAGAAATCGGCAAACAACCTCTCAAGCTCTCGAGAGCCGCTTTGTTCCTGGAGGTTCTTCTGGGACCTCTGTCGTTTGGTTGGATGGTCTACAGCGGCAGGCTGAACCTCCGCCAGATTGCGAACACCTTTTCGCATTTGATTTCTTTAAGTGGGTTTTTCTGGTATCTCTCGAACCGGACGCTCAAGGCGGAGGCCATCATGTCCGGCGCTTATTAAATTCACATCCTTCGATTCAAAGCGCCTTGATTTTCACGTTCTTGCGGGATACAGACGATGTCTATGCTGCTTAACGCTTTGCCCACAGAACCGGCCACACTTGCGGGCCGGCCGACCGGGCGCTCTTTCCTTATCGCCGCGCTGTTGTTGCTCACCTTTGGTGTCGGCTTGAGGATCTATCACTTAGGCGTCCGTAGTCTTTGGCACGATGAGGCTCTGACGGCAAATATCTCGCGCGGTATCTGGTATGATGATTCTTTCACCGGCCACCCTTCGCACCCCTCGTTGACGGAAGTGTTGCAACAGACCCGAAAGTGGGGTAGTTCCCCGCTCCTTTATCCTTGGATTCTGTTCCTGGTAGAGAAGGCCTCAGACGGCCCGACGGCTGTCCGGGTGCCCTCGGTGATAGCGAGCATCCTCGCCGTTCTTATGATGCTGGCCATGGCTTGGGTCGATGTGAACCCCGTTGCTGCCCTGTTCTCAGCCGCGATTCTTGCGATTTCGACTACTCAGATCCGGTACGCACAGGAGGTACGTGAATACTCTCTGTCTGTCCTATTTGCGTCGATACTGATTTTCTGTCTTCTTCGATGGGAAGCTACCGGCACTCGAACCGGTCATCCAGTTTTGTTATACACGGCATTATTCTCCGCGCCCTTCATCCAGTACGGGTTGGTTCTCTTCGCATTAGGGATTGTAGCCACCATAGGCTTACAGCTTTTGTTGATTCGCGACACTCACTTCAGACTCTCTCAGGGGGTGGTTGCATCCGCTTCGCTGGGTGCGGGAGGGTTGTTCTCCCTCCTGCTGACCCTTCGTTATCAACTCGGCATAAGGCAGTACCAGTGGTATCTGGCGGGAAATTACTTCGACCGGAAAACAACGAGCCTGTTGAGATTCGTGATCAAAAACTCGCACGAATTATTGGGGGTTCTATTTGGGGGGCGAGCTATTATCATTTGTTTTGCAATCGCCGCAACGATCTTCTGTATTGCACAAGCTCGCCACCGAAAATTTCACCCGGTTGTTATCCTAGCCTTCGCCTCAGTACTGATCAATATTGGCGCCTCGCTCGCTGGGCTCTACCCTTACGGAGGCATCCGTCAATGTTTGTTCCTGGCCCCGGTTTGGGCGCTGTTCGCGGGAATTGCTTTTTCGGACCTTGTGGAGCGACTCGGCGGGAATTGTCGCAAGGCGGCCGCTCTAGGATTAATGGTTTTAATACTCGTATCAGGTTCGCGAGGTATCCTCAAAGCGTCACCCTACGAGGAGTTCCAGGATGTTCGGCGGTTGCTCAACACACTGTCGCAATCGAGTGTGCCCACTGATCAGATCTATGTCCATCATGGCGCGGCGCCGGCCGTAGCTTTCTATTGGCGTGAGAACAATGCTCGTCTTCTCTACGGAAGAGATCACACAGACGCCCCGCAGCAGTATGCCCCTGAGATGCTCGCCTCGATTCACGGGACTACCGACCGCATCTGGCTCGTTTTTACGAACACTCACGGTTCCGAAGAGCAAGATATTCTCGATTCCTTGCGGCCCGGCTGGGACGTGAAGTGCGCAGTTGCTGCAACCCGAGCCACCCTATACGTGGCTCGACGAGGATCCTCTTCGGCGTCAGGATCAGCACAACGGTAATGAGAGAAGGGCCTTTTCCACGTGAGGACCGTGGCGTCTCCGCCACAGCATTCAACGGGTACGAATTGCTATGGCCGTGAGTGTGAAGGAAAGGATTATTGTGCTCGGCGGCGGGATCTCCGGCCTAATGGCGGCAAGGTCTATTCACGATCTGGGCCACGAATATTTGTTGCTTGAGCAATGCCCTTCCCTTGGCGGCCTCACGCGGACAACAGAAGTCGGAGACTTCTGCTTTGACTATACGGGCCATTTCTTGCACCTCAGTCGCTACAAGACTCCTGCAGACATCCCTTATGCCGGTCTTGACACCGACGATTGGTCAAGGATCAAGCGGCGTTCTTTTTGCTTCGTGGCCGGGACCATGATTGATGCTCCGATCCAATATAACCTCGGCCAGTTGCCGGAGGAAATCCTGTCTCAGTGCGTGCAATCTTACGAGACGCGGCCTAGACAAATCGATTCGCAGCAGTGCACGTTCCGCGACTATATTATTCACGGTTTTGGCCAACGTCTGGCAGATTTATTCTTGATCCCTCAGAACGAAAAAACCATGGCGATCTCTCTTGACCGCTTGTCTATCCAAGCTGTGAAGCGCTTTTTCCCGCCTCCCGATGAATCACTGGTTCGCGCCGGCATTCGAGGCGAGTCGACTTCCGCATACGAGTATAATTCGACCTTCTGGTATCCCAAGACCGGCGGCATTGGCGCGCTAGTGAAAGGTCTGGCCTCCGGACTGAACAACGTTCGGCCTAATCAACAGGCCACCGCAGTCGATCTCGGAGAGAGAGCCCTGCAAACAGGGACAGGAGAGACCTTCCGTTGGGACCGCCTCTTTTCGAGCCTGCCCCTCAAATCGTTGTGCCAGATTACAAATGACCCGGATTTGCGTGCCGCGGCGACCGAGCTTTCTCACAGCTCGACAATCGCCTTCAATATCGGCTTGCAAGGGCCCTTGCGATCTGAATTCGAAGGTGTGCATTGGATTTACGTTTCGGACCCGTCGATACCCTTCTATCGGATTGGTTTCTACTCGAACATCGGCAGGGGAACGTGCGCCCCTGGCAGGAGCTCCGTCTATGTTGAAGTCGCCGTGCCGAGTATTCAATTAAGAACGATTGACATCGTCAAGGATCTGCAGCCGAGAGTGATAGCAGCTTTGGAACGTCTGGGCTGGGTCGAGACCCGCGCAGTTGCGTGCGTCGTGATCCACGTCATTCGGCACGCATACATTCATCACACTGTGGCCCGTGAAAGCATCGTGAGCGCTGTAATGTTACGTCTGCATCAGCACGGCGTGTATCCCATTGGCCGTTATGGGCTTTGGGACTATACGAGCATGGAAGATTCGATGGAATCAGCGCGCTCGGCCGTTCGAGAGGTGATTTAATGGAATTCAGCATTGTGATTCCAGCCCACAATGAAGCTGCAAATCTGGAACCCTTTGTCGGGTCTTTCATTAAGAAACTGCCGTCAAATGTCGTCTGGAAGGAAATCCTGTTAGTGGAGAACGGGTCCACGGACGACACGCTTCAGGCGTGCTACCGGATTCAGCGTACATTCCCCGAGCTCATTCGGGTTCTTTCCATCGCCAGGGCCAGTTACGGCGGGGCCATCAAGCAGGGAATCCTTCAGAGTCGGGGCACCCACATTTCAATACTCGAGTGCGACTGTCTCAATGTGAGCTTCCTGTCCGATTCCATCGAGCTTTTCAAGTCCCAGAAAGCACGCTTCATTGTTGCGTCCAAACGCCACCCGCAATCCCTCGACAAGCGTCCTCTGAAGCGCCGAGTTCTCACTGTTCTTTACAACTATCTCTTTCTGCGTATTTTCCTCGGGTATCCCGGCACCGATACCCACGGCTTGAAAACTATCGAAGCGGGCTTTGCGAAGCAATTGTGTGAGTTGGCCATCACCTCAGATGAAGTTTTCCAAACCGAAATCGTCCTCCTGGCCTGGAGGCTGGGGGTCGAAATCCTGGAAAGGCCGATTCAAATCCGCGAAACTCGACGTGCCCCAGTCACCGTCTTACGGCGCGTTCCCAAGGTGCTTGACTCGGTGCGCCAACTCAAGCGTTCAGTGCAGCGGTTTCCGCTGAATTCCACGAGTATACACCCGGCCGAAGCCAATTGATCAAGTGAGTTCGAGGCGTTGTTTGTGGTTGAGCTAGGAGACAGGCCCAGCAGCCTCCTTGAGAAGGAGGTCCCGAACTAACGGCTTCGGCCCCTTTCCCCATGTGGAACCATAACCTACGGACGAGTTCGAAGCCTTGCCGAGGGTGTTCAATACAGAATGCGTGGCTTTTCCTGTTATTATGTTTTCCCGCACACAGTCGGGCTCAAGTTCCCCTCGATGACCAGTGGATAACCTTTAACAGGGCCGGGGCGCCGGGAAACAGCAGCTTGCAGTGCTTTACTCCCAACAATGTGAACGTGGCTGAAGGGAGTCTCGCTATCACCACAGAATCGCGGACCACAACCTGTTCAAGTTTTGATATTCCGATCGCACGTCATGATTACGCTTCCGGGTTCGTGTCGATGCGGACCTTCAACTTCCTTTATGGCACCGTCGAGTTGAGGGCAAAGTTCGGTGGCGGCGAAAAGACCGGAGCTTGGCCAGTCGTGTGGATGCTTGACGCGTCGTGTCAGCCAAGTGTTCCCACCGGCACCGACGATAACTGTAACGGGCAGGAAATCGACATAGCTGAGATCCTGAAGAGTGATTTCACGCACGTGAACCAGCAGATTCACGTCGACAACTATACCCGCAACGACCAGTGCACAGCCACCACCTCGGACACAAGTCAGAACTTCCACGTCTACCAGTTGGACTGGGCGGAGGGATCACTCGTCTACAAGATTGATGGCACTACGACTTGCACGATTTCGCGGCGCTACGTTCCCAAGGCCCCAATGTTCGTCATGATCGACGTTTTTGTAGGGAGCTATGGTGGGGCTGTCAAGAACGCCAGCCTGCCCTGGACTACACTTGTCGATTACGTAAAGGTAATCCAGGATTCTCGAGTGGTGTTCTTTGACGATTTTGACGGAAAACCTATTCGTCATTTTCCGCCCGCAAAGTTAGCGTCGGCATTATCGAGCAAGCGGCCCAACTAACTTAGTACCCGCGCTACCAGGTTCTTGCCGTGGTTGATTTGGGCATTGGTCCTATGTTTAGTGGGCGTATTTGCCGTGGCGGCCGTCAGGTTTCGCATTTCGACACGTGGTTCAGGGAGTCAGTTGGCCGGGTATTACGGTGAATTTGATGGCGTCGGGTGAACGGAGATGAATGTGATAACAACCAGTTTGAAGGTGGGCGACTGGGTGGAAGTCCGCAGCAAAGAGGAAATCCTGAAAACGCTCGACAGCAAGGGCGAACTCGACGGCATGCCGTTTATGCCAGAGATGTTTGCTTTTTGCGGCAGGAGACTTCAGGTTTTCAAGAGGGCGCACAAGACTTGCGACACGGTATTTCCCGTTCGCGGACGATGGGTGGAACAAACCGTTCATTTGGACACGCGGTGTGACGGGCAAGCTCACGACGGATGCCAGGCCGGCTGCCTGCTCTTCTGGAAAACAGCGTGGCTCAGACCTGTGAGTGCGGGTTCCCCTGAGCAGCCATCCACCCGGGTCGAAGGTTCACCCGAGCATTTGAGTGCATCGAGCGCTGGATGTGCTGAATCCGACGTGCACGCCCGGATACGGCATGTCGACACAGAGAGCGGATTCACCTCCTACGTCTGCCAAGCGACGCAATTACCCTATGCATCGAAGGAACTGAAGTGGTGGGACATACGACAGTACATCGAAGACTACACCTCGGGGAATGTGAGTGTCTGGAGACTTTTCTGCGGCGGTGTGTACTACCTCTATTACACTCTTACCGTGGCCGGCATTAAACTCGGGCGCCCCATGCGGTGGTTCTACGATAGGTTCCACTTTTTGTGGCACGGCACGCCTTTTCCTCAAAAACAGGGGACCATCCCGGAAGGAATGCCAACTCCAGCGGATAACCTCAACCTTCAGCCCGGTGAGATCGTACGGATCAAGTCACACGATGAGATCCTGAAAACGCTGGATACGCGCAATCGGAATCGCGGCCTGTATTTCGACGCTGAAGAGGTTCCATATTGTGGCGGGACCTACCGCGTCCTGCGGCGTGTCAACAAGATCATTTACGACAAAACCGGAAAAATGCTGGAAATGAAAACACCCTGCATCGTACTGGATTCGGTCGTTTGCCAGTCCCGCTATAGCTCGTGCCGAATGTTCTGTCCCCGGGGTATCTATTCGTATTGGCGGGAGATTTGGCTGGAGCGCGTGGGGTCGAAAGCTCCAGAAACCAGCGCGCAAGACAGCCGGCCGATCGCAGTGGCAGATTCGTCGAAATCGTAAGCGAGGTAATAAGCTGGATACTCTGCCGCTGGTCAGCATCGTCACGCCGTTTTACAACACGCACGATTTTCTTGCGGAGTGCATCGAAAGCGTCCAACATCAGACCTATCAGAACTGGGAATACGTTCTCGTAGACAATTGCAGCAACGACGGATCGAGCGAAATCGCTGAAAACTACGCGTCCCGCTTTCCCGGAAAGGTCCGACTTATCCACACAAAGTCATTTCTGTCTCAAGTGCAGAATTACAACTTCGCCCTCTCTCAGATTTCGCCGGATAGCAAGTATTGCAAGATGGTCCAGGCCGATGACCGGATTTACCCGGATTGCCTCAAACGCATGGTCGCAGTCGCAGAATCGGACCCTTCTATCGGCATCGTGAGTTCATATCGTCTTAGGGGAGATCGTATCGCGGGCGACGGCCTCCCCTCCACCAAAACAGTAATGGCCGGCCCGGAACTGTGTCGCCTTCAATTATCGGGCCCACTGTTCACCTTCGGATCGCCGACCACGGTGCTATACCGCTCGGACATCGTCCGCAGCACTTCACCCTTCTACGACGAGAGTGCTCTTCACGATGACACGGACGCTTGCTACCGCATCTTACAGAGATGGAATTTCGGTTTCGTCCATGAGGTTCTGTCCTTCAACCGATGCGATAACGAATCCATTTCATCGCGAGTGCGTGATTTTTCTCCGGAACTCCTGGACGGGCTCCTGCAACTGCGCAAGTTTGGCCCCTATTGCCTGGAACGGGATGAACTGGCTCGCCTCATTCACGACCGCGAACGGGGCTATTACGACTTCCTTGCACATCGTCTGCTGGCGGGAGCTAACAGAGACTTTTGGCGCTACCACGTGTTCGGTTTAAAGTCCGGCGGTCAAAGGCTTGAGAGGATGCGTCTGCTGAAACACGTTTGCCTGGTATTGTTGCGCCTATTAGCTCACCCAGTCGCCGCAAGCGTTCTGCTCTACAGTCGATTCCGAAGACCGGTAAGGGCCGACCGGCCGTTTGAGTGATCAAGTCGATTGTTTAAATGTGCTTCACGGCAGATTGGGCACGGGATGAAGTTGCCGTTCTGCGAGGCGGGTAAATTGGAAGCGGAATCTTTCAGGAGGTCGAATGAGGGCGTTGAGGAATTCTCGGCCCACCACACCCAGCCGATTTCTTGCGGGACTGATGGGCGTAATTCTTCTCTCCGGCTGCGGTGGCAATGGAGGGAGCGGGAACATTACGCCACCCCCTGGCAGCACGAACGCGGCCGCTGTTAGCCTTTCCGCCACGAGCCTTAGCTTCGCAACCCAGACCTTAGGAACGACGAGTCAAGCTCAATCCGTCACTCTGAGCAATACGGGCGGTACCAGCTTAAATTTGTCAAGCATAGCGGTCGCGGGCCAGAGCGCTGGCGACTTCACAGAAACGAACACCTGCGGCAGTAGTGTAGGGGCGGGAGGCAGTTGCACGATCGACGTGACCTTTACGCCCACTCTGGATGGCTCGCGAAGTGCCATGATCTCGGTTACCGACAATGCCACCGGCAGCCCCCAGAGCGTGAGCCTCACGGGTACGGGCACAGGTGAGTTCATGGTGCTCAGCGCGGATCGGACTCACTTGGTGAATGCCATTACGAACCAGCCTGTCTATATGACCGGCGAAGATGCCTGGTGCTTAGCCACGCAACTCAGCGATGCCGACGTTGTAACCTACCTGACGGATCGTGCCTCGCGCAAGTTCGACGTGATTTGGATGGCGTTGACCGACAACAGCTTTCAATCCAATGCACCCGAGGATGATTACGGGAACGTACCTTTTGACGGTGCCGACTTCACGAACTTTGACGCTGCCTATTGGGCGCACATCGATTATGTGATTCAGCAGGCGGCAGCTCGGGGGATCACGGTGGTGGCTTCTCCGGCTTTTGTGGGCCTCACCAGTTCCGGCGGGTACCTCAATAGCTATCTGGATTCATCCGACAGCGTGATGACCGCCTACGGAGCATGGCTGGGCAACCGCTATGCGAACTACCCCAACATCATCTGGTCCCTTGGGGGGGATTCCAACTACGAGATTTCCGGACTGTATCAGAAGATCAACGCTCTGGCGGCGGGAATCCAGTCGACGGACCCCAATCATTTGATGACGGTCGAGCTTTGTCCGCAAGCGGAATGCGGATTCGGCTATTCCTCCACGCAAGATGACTGGACGGCTGCCAACGTCGGAACCACCCCCGCGCCCATGAGTCTGAACTGGATTTACGATCAGCAAGCTTACATCCAGGCGGGATGCGCGACGAACTATGCGCGCCCCGGGGCCTGGCCGCAGTTGATTGGAGAAACCTGGTATGAGGGGGAGCATTCCCTGACCGCTTTGCAAGTCCGCGAAGAGGGCTACTGGGGTGTCCTGAGCGGATGCACCTTAGGCTATCTTTTTGGCAACAACGCCATCTGGACCATGGGCGGTCCCTACGACACCATGGGGGAGACGTGGCAAAGCCAACTGGACTCGAATGGTTCGGTGACCCAGCAGTATATGGGGGCGCTGATGCGGAGCCGGGAGTTCTGGAAGATGGTACCGGACTCAAACAATCAAACCCTCACGGCAGGCTACGGCTCGGGGAGCACGCTTTCCGTAGCCGCGCGAACTTCGGATGGACAGACCGTCATCGCCTACATTCCCAACGGGAATGCCACTACCGTCACCCTCAACATGAGTATGATCAGCAGCTCCAGCAACGCCGCAAACTCCTGGTGGTTCAATCCCAGTACGGGGGCCACCACGCTGATCGGGAAATTTGCGACTTCGGGGAGCAGGAGTTTCACGCCCCCCGATTCGAACGATTGGGTCTTGGTTATTGATGATGCGGACGCGAATTTAGCCGCCCCTGGGGTGAACTGATCTATGAGCTCGAGAATAACGGCTAATCCTGCACGCGGAATTCCCGTGGCTAATGCGGATCTTGTGAAAACTCCGAAGTACAAGGACAGCCGACTGTGGTCATGGGCGCGTCAAACCCGGCTGGGAGAGTTGGTTAGGGAAGCCAAAAGCTGCAGGCGCGAGTTCTGGGCCTGGGCGCGATGCAAGCCCATTTCTGGTCCCAGTGTGATCCAGTTGGCCCAGTCTCTCGCGGCACTGGATGCTCTCGCGCGGCAGCCGTTCGATGAACGAAACGATGCTGAGTCCCCAATCTTCTTGCTCTCTACGGGTTGGAGGGCAGGCTCCACCCTGCTCCAGCGCATTCTGATTACCGATCCACACCTGCTCCTTTGGGGAGAACCGCTGGGTGAGATGGTGTTTTTGTCGCGTCTCAGTAAGATGCTGAGCGACTCACTCAGTCAGAGGAACTGGGAACTCTGGCAAAACCAGGCTGATGTAAGTACCCGCCCGCTAAGCTCGTCATGGATTGCCAATCTGTATCCGCCTGCCGAGGATTTTCGGTCGGCTCTTCGCGGATTATTCGATCGTTGGCTTCGCGAGCCGGCACGTCGTGGCGGGTTTACCCGGTGGGGCTTTAAGGAGGTCCGGTTCGGTGCAACTGAGGCAAGCTTGTTGCATTGGTTATATCCGCGTGCCATGTTTGTAGTCATATCGCGCCATCCGCTCGACTCTTACCGGTCGTTAGCTGATTCCAAATGGGATCAGGTTTATTACAGCCATCCGGAGCTGCTCATTGACTCCGTAGCCAAGTTCGCCCGAGGCTGGAACCGGCTGGCTTTAAGTTGGTCCGAGCTACCGACCGACTTCCCTCTCTACCACATCAAATATGAAGATCTGGTAAGAGGCGAGGTCAGCTTCCGCAAACTAGAAGCTTGGTTGGGTCTCGAAATTAAGGAAAACGTCGCACTCTCGGTGTCGGTCGGCCGCACTTCGCTGCGCTACCGACTCAACTGGCATGAACGCTTCATTATCGCGCACGAAGCTGCGGCGGGGATGCAGGCCCTTGGCTATCGGAAATGACTCGCGGCAGGAGGTCACAACGGATGCTGACCGATTCCCTGCCGACCCAGCTTGTGAATATCGCGCCGTTTCGAAGTCATTACCCGCATCAAATCCATGACCAAGCCCATCGTTTCCGTCGTCATGGTGACCTGTGACGTTGATCGGTTCCTTGCTGAGTCGATCGAGAGCATCCTTGGACAGACGTTCCGTGACTTCGAGTTCGTCATTGCCGACTTCGGTTCAACCGACAAGTCCAAATCGATCATCTCAGACTACGCAGCCAAAGACAGCCGGATCAAATTCTACGAGATATCTCATCGTTCTTTGGCTAAGGCGCGGAACGCAGGCTGTTTTCTCGCGCAAGGAGAGTATATTGCCGTCGCCGACGCCGATGACGTGTCCGACCCCAACCGCCTGCAGTGGGAGGTTGAATTCCTGGAGAAGCATCCGCAGGTTGGCGCGCTTGGGGGCGCGGTCGAGTGGATCGACTCCGCCGGTCGATCCTTGTACATTGCGCAGCACCCTGTGGATGATCGCGAGATTCGGTCTGCCCTGTTGACCCACTCCGTGCTTTGGCATCCCACCGCTCTCATTCGCAACGACGCTTTTATCTCGGTTGGTGGGTATCGGCCTGTGTTTGTCCAGGCTGAGGACTATGATCTCTGGCTGAGAATCGCCCAGCATTTTCAACTCGCCAATCTCGACAGGGTGGTCCTCAAGTACAGGATTCACCCGAACCAAATATCAATGCGCGAGAGGGCAGAACAGACCTTTTGCGTTCTGGCTGCGCAATTTGCTGCCTCTTCGAGAAGAGAAGAGCTTCCTGATCCTCTGGACTCTGCCGAGGCCATTACTCCCGCCGCGCTGGCCGGGTGGGGTGTGACCCGTGTCAGACTCCAACGTGCACTCTTTTCGGACCGCAGGCAATGGATTCGACACATGTGCATGGCGGGTGAGTACTCAGTCGCACTCCAAGCGGCGATAGAATCCTTACAGTCGGATTTGAAAGATGTAGAGCCATGGCAAGTCGCTGATCTGGAGCTTACGGTCGCCCAGCTTTATTGGAGGCGAAAGGAATACGCAAAGAGCTTTCTGGCGGTAACCCGAGCCCTCGCGACGCGTCCCCTTATCGTGGGGCGGCCAATCAGATCAGCGCTTCGCCGATTTGGGCTGCTATCGATAGGAAACTACCTTGCGGGTCATTTGGGTTCCGAGAGCAGCGATCGTCCAGTGGAATTGACAAGAGGTAACCGCGCAAAACGATGAGGATCAGCGTCATTTTGTGCACCTACAACCGATGCCAGAGCTTGGCCAAAGCGCTGGCTAGCCTCGCCGCCTCAACCCTCCCGCTCGCCGTCGAATCGGAAGTGCTGGTCGTGGACAACAATTCGCGCGACCGGACACGCCGGGTGGTAGATGACTTCTGCCAACGATACCCGGGACGATTCCGGTACCTTTTTGAACCAAAACAGGGCAAGTCACACGCGCTCAATGCCGGAATACGCGCGGCAGGCGGTGACGTTCTGGCTTTTACGGATGACGACGTAACTGTTGATCCAAGCTGGCTCCAGAATCTGACGGTGTGTCTGCACAGCGATGATTGGGCAGGCGCCGGCGGACGCATCCGTCCAGCGCAGCACTTCAAGCCTCCCCGCTGGCTATCGCTCGAAGAACGTTACGCATTAGGTCCCCTCGCTCTTTTCGACCTCGGTGCCAATCCGGGCGAGCTCAGCGAAGCGCCGTTCGGCGCCAACATGGCTTTTCGGAGATGCATGTTTGAAAGGTATGGTGGTTTCCGAACTGATCTGGGCCCTCGTCCTGGAAGCGAAATCCGAAGCGAGGACAGCGAGTTCGGAAATCGCCTGCTGAGCGCAGGGGAGAAGCTGCGTTACGAACCGTTGGCGATCGTACGTCATGAAATCCCAGACTGTCGGCTGCAAAAGAAGTACTTTCTCGCATGGTGGTTTGATAAGGCTCGGGCCGACATTCGGGCCTTCGGAACACCAGACAGTACCCGCAGGCAGATTAGAGGAATTCCAGTGGTTTTGTTTCGCAGATTGGCAGTCTGGACGCTGCGATGGCTAGTTGCCGTCAAGCCTTCTAGGCGATTCTCGTGTAAGGTCAATGTCTGGAGCGTGGCCGGACGAATTCGGGAATTATATCGCCAACCGACTGAGACCCCGCGAGCGGACTAAGGGGCAACGTCACACTGTCGTCCCTCGATATAAGCTTGCGTCCGAGTTTCAGAGGTTTTGTTTTCGGACCTCTTTCGACGTGCGTGGCCCTGTTAGAGAGATTAGGATCACTAAGATAGTCGTTTACGTAATGGTGATTCTAGGCTCTTCTATTCCCCCGTACCAAAGTGCTCTTGCGCGTGGCCCCGAATACGCAGATAACCCTTCCCATGGGAGAGGTGTCGCAGTATGATGCAGGGCGGCTGTCGCTGACTTGTGCTACAGTACTTATTCTTCCACTCAATTTCAGAAGATGGGATGACGGGCAGTAATCCGATTATTGACTGAAGGCAGTTTGAGATTAGAACAGACCCGAACAAGGAGAACAGCTACAGTGCAAGTTCAGGTGGAGACAGATTCTGAAAGCCGGGTACTAGATGAGTATTATCGTTGTCCCGCTAGTCCTACGAGCTTCCAGTCGTCAAAGCATTTGGATGGGCCGCCGGGCTACTTTCGGTTAGGGTCAGACGCAATTTGTTACGGCCGTCTATCTGGCGGCAGCACGGCCAAGATTCCTGTCGGAGTCCTGGAAGACGCTCTGGACTATACCGAACTCGAGCCAGGTAGGATCGACGTCCCCTTCGGGATGAACGAAGTAATTGAGAATCTGCGGCGGGAACGCTATGCCGCCCATTTTCGCGAAGAGGGGAGAGTACTCAACGAAGTCTTACGAAAGACATACTACTTCGTTCGGCCGTTCCTGGGGGTCCCGGTACGCCGGCAACTCCAAAGGATTTACCTGCGAGGCTGGGACAAGATTCCCTTTCCTACCTGGCCTGTTGACGATACTGTAGATCGCGTTCATCGCAAGTTGCTGGCCTTGTTGTTGAAAACCCAACGCCTGGACAAAACTCCGTTCGTTTGGTTCTGGCCGCGGGGTTACACGAGTTGCGCAATCGTCACCCACGACGTTGAGGATAGAAGCGGCAGAGACTTTTGCGCCCGCTTGATGGATTTGGACGAGTCGTATGGCTTTCGGAGCGCCTTCCAAGTAGTTCCCGAGAAAAACTATGATGTTTCAAAGCGCTTCCGGGAAAGTATTACCGCCCGGGGCTTTGAAGTGAATGTTCACGATCTGAAGCACGATGGGCGCCTGTATGCCGACCATGCGGAGTTTCAGCGCCGGGCGGGGCGCATCAACAGCTATATTCGGGAATATGGCGCCGAGGGGTTCCGTTCCGGCATCCTTTACCGCAACGCAGACTGGTTTGACGCCTTCGAGTTCTCTTACGACATGTCGCTCCCCAATGTGGCGCACCTCGACCCGCAACGAGGCGGGTGCTGCACCGTAATGCCCTTCTTTATTGGGAAGATTGTCGAACTGCCACTCACCTGCACACAGGACTACACGCTTTTTCAGATTCTCGGTGATTATTCAATCAACTTGTGGCAAAGGCAAATCGCCTTAGTTCGGAAGAGTTACGGGTTGATCAGTTTCATCATCCATCCTGACTATCTCCTCGAGCCTCGGGCGCTTAAGACTTACAGAGCCTTGCTGGAATTCCTGGCCGGCTTGCGGACGCAGGACGGGCTTTGGACTGCATTGCCCAGGGATGTGGCGAATTGGTGGAGACTGAGGAGCCGGATGGAGCTTGTGTGCCAAAGCGGCGAGTGGCGCGTGGAAGGAGAGGGGAGCGAACGTGCTTGTGTAGCCCATGCTGTGCTGGCGGGGGATACCGTCACCTACAGCCTCGAAGCCTGAGTCGGAACCATGGAAAACCTGTTTGCTCTTTCCGGCGGCGTGCTGGTCGTAGGAGGGACACGAGGAATCGGCCGCGCCATTTCACTGCGCTTTGCACGAGCGGGGGCGTCAGTAATAGCCAACTACCTCCGCGATCAGAAGGCCGCGGAGGATCTCAGGGCGTCAGCGGAGCGGGAGGGATTGCGCATCCTGCCCTGCCGGGCCGACGTTACTACTCCCCGAGGCCTCGAGCAAATCGAAAAAGCCATCCAGGAGTGTAACGAGCCTCTCGCAGGCCTCATCTACTGTGCGGCGACTGGCGTGCATCGTGAAATTTCCCAGCTTACGGCGCGCCACTTTGACTTTACGTTTTCGCTGAACGTGCGGGCCTTTTTCGAATTAACCAAGGCCCTCCTGGATCGATTTGCAGACGGCTCCGCGATCCTGGCCGTCAGTTCAATGGGCGGCCGGCGTGCGCTGCCGTATTACTCCCTGGTGGGTTCATCCAAAGGCGCATTGGAAGCGCTGGCTCGCCACCTCGCTGTCGAGTTGCGGCCGCGGGGCATTCGCGTGAACATCCTGGTCCCCGGCACGGTGGCCACCGACGTCTGGAAAACCCTCCCGGACGGAGAAAATCGGATTGCGGCGGCGACGGCCCGCACACCTGCACAACGTTTAGTGACGACAGAGGAGGTCGCGTGGGCCGCGCAGTTCCTCTGCTCGGGTGCATCGGCGGGAATTGTCGGCCACACACTTGTCGTGGATGGCGGGGCGGGAATCGTTGGGTAGGACCTTCAATTACGGAGCGGCGAGAATGGACGATACTTTGACCAAAATCCGGGAAGCCTTCCATAAGGCATTCGGCGTGGACACGCAAATGGTCTCACTGGACACCACCCCGAGCGAAGTGCCGGCCTGGGATTCGGTGGGGCATCTGGAACTGGCCAGCACGCTCGAGCAGTCGTTTGGCATCAACCTGGATGTTGACGATCTGATGGAGATGGAAAACGTCCGTGAGATCGTTAGGGTCATCAAATCCAAGTTAGGCCCCGCGACTTAGCGGCAGCGGTCTCAGAGCGCCGGCGTGGGACCTACAACCACCTGGGCGCTCTCCCGGAAATCGCCGCCTCCATGTCGTTCCTGCGAAGGCGGGAATCCATCAGATTGGCAATGGGTCCCCGCTTTCGTGGGACCGACGGCGTTGGTTAGTTTCATCCCAATTGGCCGGCGACTGACCCATGACGCCTCTCTCGAGAATCTCGTCATTGCCGGGCAAGCGGGAATCCATGCGTGTAAAGGCGAACATGGCCCCCTTTCGGGCCGCAAGTTGAGGCACTAATGGCAGGAAGCCCTGATTGCAATTTTGCGGGGCAGTTAACAAAGCGGTTAGGAGGGCATTCTTTCCTGATTAATGCCGTCACCGGCGAAGAAATCCTCCCCGGCGATCTTCACCCGCTGATTTCCAGCTTCGGCGCAGGCCTGCTTCATGCAGGATTGAAGACGGGCGATCGGGTCCTCATCGGTTGTACTCTCTCGCCGCTCAGCAGCATCGCTTATCTGGGCTCCATGTACGCAGGGTTGGTGGCGGTCCCCATCGAGGAGAATATCCTGGTTTCGTCCCTCGCAGGGTTGCTGAAGAAGACCTGCGCGCGAGCGGTGTGGACCGAAAAAGACTCCTCTATCGAACGCGGGGGAGGCGCTTCCGTTCCTGCCTTCCATGGACCTCTCGCCGAGGTGAGAACGGATGCGATGCCGCCGGCCGCCTGCCATACAAGTGATCTAGCCGTACTGGTAGCCACCTCAGGCTCCACGGGGACCCCGCGTTTCGTGATGGTCAGCCACGGTAACCTTTCAGCCAACACCGAAGCGATTGTGCGCAGTCAGAATCTTCTCACGGATGAGCGAGCCATGCTCATCCTGCCCCTGAGCTATTGCTTTGGCGCCAGCGTCTTCCATAGCCATCTTTACCAAGGGGGTGGAGTGGTGTTCGACTCCCGGTTCATGTTTCCCGACAAGGTGCTGCATGCCATCAACAAGTACCGTTGCACCACCTTTGCGGGAGTCCCCACCGTCTATAACATCCTGCTGCGTCGCTCCAACCTGCGTTCGATTCCCATGCCCGGCCTGCGCCGATTCTTGCAGGCGGGTGGGCCGCTGGCGCCTCAACGGGTCGCCGAAATGCGTGACTCCGTTCCGACAGCAAAGTTTTATGTGATGTACGGCCAAACGGAGGCGACCGCTCGTATTTCCTGCCTTGATCCCGAGCATCTCGCCGAAAAACTGGGCAGTGCGGGCCGACCCTTGGACAACCTTACGGTTCGCATTGTCGACGAAGAGGGTAGAGATTTGCCCACGGGACAGACGGGTGAAATCATGGTCAGCGGACCATCGATCACCTTGGGATACCTCGACGAACCGGAAGAGAGTGGGCGCGTCTTCCAGGATGGCTGGCTGCGATCCGGCGACTTGGGCCATCTGGACGAGGACGGATACCTCTGGATTGACGGTCGCAAGGCCAACTTCTTTAAGATTCGCGGGGTGAGGGTGAGCATCGCCGAGGTCGAAGCTAGAATAGCGAGTTTGCCTGGTGTCAGTGAGTGTGCAGTGACTGCCGTGGCGCATCCGGAAGCCGGGGAGGCACTGGCTCTCTATATCGTTCCCGATAAGGACGCAGGCGAGGTTGTCGAGACGGTGCACCGCAGCTTACCCACCCACTGGACTTGTGAATCAATCAACATCGTCTCCCAAATTCCGAAGACAGCCAGTGGAAAAGTGGCCCGTGGCGCTCTGCTGAAGAAAGCGGTAGGTATCGATGGATGAACTGGGACGGAGAATCGACCAGTTACTAGCGATTCCTCCCTACAGTCTGCCGGCGGAAGCACGGCAGAGGGCGCTTGTTGAGTTGCTGAAAGATGAGCTGGAGTACGCGGCCAAGAGGAACGCTGCCTACCAGAATTACCTGCGGCACTGGCCCACGGATATTCGGTCTGCGGAGGGGGTCGCCGATCTCCCTTACTTGCCAGTGGCATACTTGAAAGGAGACGTTCCTTTTTCGCTAGTAGAGCCGCGCGAGATCAAGCGCACCTTGACCTCGAGTTCCACAACCGGCCAAATGCCCAGCAGGATTGTCCTGGATTCGCCCACCGCCAGGCGGATGACGAAGGGAGTCGTCTCCATCGCGCAAGACTTCATCGGTTCGGCCCGAAGGCCCTACCTGGTGGTCGACGTGCCGGGCGCCGTGACGGGTGGCGCGCAGTTGGGGGCGCGAGGCGCTGCAATTCAAGGCCTTCAGCCTTTTGCCAGCGAGGTCACTTATTGCTTGAAATCCGGCAGTGAAGACCTGGCGCTTGACCGCCAAAAACTCCTGCAATTTGCAGAGGCTCGGCGCAAGTCGCGGGTGTTGGTTTATGGCTTTACTTACATTCTTTGGAAACACTTTGTGAAGCCCTTGCGTGAGGAGAACATCTGCCTCGACATGCCCGACGTCCACATCCTTCACAGCGGCGGATGGAAGTTGCTGCAAGAAGAGGCGGTTGACAAGAAGACCTTCAACGAAGGCGTGGCCTCTGTTTTCGGATGTGCTACCGACCAGGTCATCGATTTCTACGGTATGGTGGAAAACGTAGGCGTCATCTACCCGGATTGTGCCGAGTTTAACAAGCATGTGCCGGCGTTTGCGGACGTCATCGCGCGGGACCCGCTCACGTTAAAGCAGGTTCGAGAAGGAGAAACGGGCATCGTGCAGGTCTGCAGCGTGCTGCCCACGAGCTTTCCTGGACACCTCCTTCTCACTGAAGATCTTGCTCAGGTTGTGGCTTATGACGGGTGCCGGTGCGGCAGGCGCGGCGTGTGTTTCCGGTTTATGGGACGAGTGCCAAAGGCCGAAGTGCGTGGCTGCGGAAACATCGAGCGCAGCCGCCCGCAAGCTCACTTAACACTTCGATGAGTGAACTCATCCACGACATCGATGAACCCGAACAGGTCTCGGCCGCGGCGTCCGAGCTGTGCGAGAGCCTTAAGGCCACCGAAATCACTCCCAATGAGGTGCTTGGAGTTTTCGAGGCCTGGGCCGCAGCTCTCGGCGAACGCGAGACAGTCGATATCCCTGGGGTTCAGTTCCTCCGCATGTGGCTGCGGCGTGGAACGCTGGAGCCCATCCTGGTCAGAGAACTCGGGTGCGGGGCGCTGGAAGGGAACTGGATGGCGGATGGCCGAGCCCGGCTCAAGGCATTCCCCTTGGGCGTGGTCGGACACTGGCCGGCCGGAAACATCGAAATCCAGCCGGTTCTTTCGATGACCTGCGCTTTGTTGGGTGGCAATGCGTGTCTGGTGCGCGTGCCGAACGGATTGGAGGACATCTCCGGGCGGCTCGTCGGCAAGCTGGCAAAAACTGACACCCAGGGTGTCCTGACGGCTCGGATCCGTATGCTGGTTTTCCCACATGCGCGGCGGGACTTGCAGGAAGCGATGGCCCGGGTGGCCGATGGCGCCATGGTGTGGGGGGGTGAGGAAGCTGTGCAGCAAGTTCGCGTCCTTCCTTTCCCGCACTGGGCCAGGATCGCACTCTTCGGGCCCCGCATCTCGATCGCTGCTATGGATGCGGATTCCTGGTGCAACGTGCAGGAGCGCGATTCGTGGTGCCGCCGCATCGCGCGTGACGTGTGGCAGTTTGACCAGCAAGCGTGTTCGTCGCCGCAGGTGCTCTTTCTGGAAAAGAGAGACGGCCACTCCTGCTATGAGTTCGTGCAGACTCTCGAGGCAGCATTCAAGTCCGAAAACCGCCAGCATCCGAGACAAACTATCCAGGCCGGCTTGACAACGGCGATCTGCCAAGCGCGAGCCTCGTGGTTGCTGGACGACGTCGCCCATCGGGCTGTTTTTCCTTCGGAGCCCGACTGGACGCTCCTTGTTGGTCGTGGCCCGGATATCCCCAAACCGACCCAAGGCAAAACGCTAACCATCTTAGAGGTTGACGACTTAAGAGACGCCTTGAAAGGTCTCGACGGAAACGTTCAAACGCTGGGGCTGGCCGTGGGCGACGCTGCAAGGGAGGAGATGCTCGCCTCGCTGGCAGCAAGAAGAGGCGTGGATAGAATCGTAAAGCTTGGACGTATGCACGTCTTTGTTCCGCCGTGGGACGGAGTCGATCTCATAAGGCCGATGGTACGCGTGGTCCGCCATGTTCCCTCGAGTGTATAACCCAAACCGGCGGAGTTTAGTGCCCACCTACTGGTGATAACAATGGCAGATGCCAACACATTCCTGGAAGCGCTGGACCGCAAGGCCAGAATGTTCGCGCCCGCAGCCAGGGCGACAGTGCAAGCTAACCATGAACTTTGTTCGTGGCTGCTGGGCCCTTTGGCCCGTTGGGCGCAGGCCGCCTACGGCGAGAAGGCGTTCGAGGATGCCGCACGAGGCTACGCCCGGTATTGCCTGGGCGTTGCAAAGACCCAGCAAGCCTACGAGCAGGCGGGCCGGTATGCGCCTCAAGCCTTGACCGACGTAGTTTCAGAGGTTTACGAAGACGAAGGGTACATGGTGCCCTACATGTGGGCAGCCATCCTCATCTACCCGTTCTGGCCCTCGATGGTCAATCATATCGCCCTGTACCGAAATGACTTTCTAAGGTCATTGCCGCCCAAAGCCAGGGTTATGGAGTTGGCGTCAGGGCACGGCGTGCTCAGCCTGCTCGCGGCGGAGGAAAGGCCCGACCTTCAACTCGAAGGGATTGACATCAGCCCGCCCGCTGTGGCTGTGGCTAATCGCATTCTCGCGGCTTCGGAACATGCGGGCCGGGTCAAGTTTGCGGTGGAAGATATTGTCGCTTTTGAGCGGGATAACAAAGGCGGTAAGTATCAGGGAATTATTGCGGCGATGCTGGCGGAGCATCTTGAAGATCCCCGGCCACTCTTCCGGTCGATCTCGCGCCTTCTCGATAAGGACGGTTTGGTTTTCTTCAGCACCGCCATCGAATCCGCCCAGAAAGACCATATCTACGAGTTCAACCACGAAAGCCAACCGCTGAGAATGGCGGAAGAGGTTGGCCTTCGCGTAACGCGGTTGATCAGCGATGCCAGCGCTCCTCTGCCTGGCACTCGATTCCTACCGCGGGCGACGGCGATGATCTTGCGCCACCGCTGAGGTTGTGCAACTTCCACCATTGGTTCGGGCCAATTCTATGACGATGACCTTCGAACAGATCAAGACCTACCTAAGGCAACGCTTCCCTCTCATCATGGTCGACAGGGTGTTGGAGGTTGAGCCTGGCAAGAGAATCAAGGCCGTCAAAAATGTCACGGGGAACGAGATCCAGTTTCTCGGCCATTTCCCCGACTATGCGATCATGCCCGGTACATTCATTGTGGAGGCGATCGGGCAATGTGCTTCCATACTTTTTAGCCAGACTACCGGCAAAGGCGTTGAACAGGGTGAGTACCTGGTCTTAGCCAGCATCCAGGAGATGAGATTCTTTGCTCCTGTCCACCCCGGTCATACCATGTTATTGGAAGTGGCAATCGTGAAAATGACCGGAGAAGCAGCTCTTATCGAGGGAGTTGCGACGGTGGACGGGACCGTCGTCACCAAAGGCAAGCTCGGGTTTGCCAAGAAATCGGTCTGAATCGTTCCGTTCAACGCCGCGCTGGCGGGGCCGCAGACAATGAGTGCAGGTTGGGCATGAAGAGATCACTTTTCAGAAGGATATTCAACAGAGCACTCCATCTGATGGCCCGGTTTTTGCCCGGTTCGACCAGTTTAAGGCCCTTTCTGCATCGATTGCGAGGGGTCAAGATCCAAGGCAGAGTCTTCATCGGGGACGACGTGTATCTCGAGAATGAGTATCCCGATTGCGTAGAGATACACGACGGTGCGGGAATCGGACTGCGGTCCACGATCATAGCCCACTCCGGAGACATCGGGGAGCGCGGGAAGATCGTGATCGGGAAGAATGCGGCAATTATGTCCTGTTGCACGGTCATCTGCTCGGCGGGCCAGACGCTGACTGTCGGGGAGGCCTCGGTCCTTTCGGCGGGCTCAGTGCTGACAAACGACGTTCCTCCCCACACGCTCTGCGCCGGGCCGAGAGTCCGGGCGGTAGCAACGGTCACGGTGCCCTACACGTTGAAGGCCAAACACGGAGATTTTGTCCGTGGGTTGCGGCCACTTCGGGTGTCTAACAAAGGGAATAGCGGAGCTGGAGAAGTCAGTTGAAGCTTCAGCCCGGGCAGTTATAGGTTGCCGGGATTTTGAAGAGAGGTAAGTTCCTAGGGAGAAAGCAGCCTCGCCACGCCTGAAGCGGACACTTTGTCTGTGTCAACCCCGTGCTCACCATATGCTACTTCGATACGTACTGAATTAGGTATTTGGGCACATTGGCCCTTGACAATCAGACTGAGAAAGATTATAGTAGAGGGGAGTTATTAGCTAGGTGACGGATCGTCATTTAGAGTTGACATTCCCCCACAGGACTGGTGAATGCTCGTCCCTTCGGGTAACCAACTAATTATCGGTGCCTCGATCAAATTCGCGGAGCGCAACTCTTTGCTGGCCTTTTCCGCCTACGGCGTCAAGATCGAGCTTCGGATTCCCGATGCTCTTTGCTCGCAACTGGCGTGGCCGATCGTGCCTGACGCTGAGTTTGCCGACGAGGGTCGGCCAGATGCAGTGCTCACAGTCAAAGGGGGGCAATCTGGCGAAGGCGAAAGCCGTTATGAGATTGTCGAAAACGGCGCCGTTTTAAGTGCAGTGACCTGCCTTGAAGCCGCCGCGTGCGCGGTTGAGTCATGGGTTCAGCTCACGGTTGCAACGTTGGCCAAAGAGCTGGTTTTCGTGCACGCGGGAGTCGTTTGCTGGAAAGATCGAGCGGTTGTGGTACCAGGCCGTTCTTTAAGTGGTAAGAGTACTTTAGTGCTCTCGTTCGTGGAACGTGGTGCGCATTATTATTCGGATGAGTACGCCATTTTCGATTTCGAAGGACGAGTTCATCCGTATTGGCGGCTCCCGAAATTAAGAGTAGCCTCCGACCAGAAAGTGGCGACTAGCCTTCTGGATGGCACGCTTAGCGGCGCGCCTCCTAAACCCATCCCGCTGGGATGGGTACTTATCAGCCGATATGAAGCTGACAGCCGGTGGCATCCCCGGCGGCTCAGTTGCGGAAAGACGCTGCTGGGATTGCTGGATAATACGATTCCTCTGCGCTGCCGGCCGGAGCAGTCAGTGAGGGTATTGGCCGGGGCAGTCAAGAACGCCCAGGGCTTCGAAGGGATGCGCGGGGAGGCGGCGGATTTCGCCGAGCAAGTTTTGGCATCATTGTGATTGGATTTCAGATCAACCAAGAGGAGGGGACATGAAACCATTGGCAAGGAAGAGTGGAATATGCGCAGAGAATTTGCCGGAAGAGGTAGTTCTCTACGACAAAACGCATGACAAAGTACATTGCTTAAACAAAACAGCGGCCGCAGTTTGGGAAAACTCTGATGGCAGTAAGACGGTCGACGAACTGACGCGAGTCGTCGAAGCAAAGTCCGGAGCGCCAGCGGATCGCAAGCTGGTGCTTCAGGCCCTTGAGGAATTGGACGAGGCGGGTCTCATGGAAGCCGGCAGCGTCGTGGTCGCAGAAGCCGGACTGCCGTCCCGCCGTGAAGCGGTAGGCAAGATGGTCATGGCAGGCTCGGCCTTGGTAGCTACGATCGTTGCTGCAGCTCCGAAGGCGCACGCCTCCCCAGCCCCAGATCCGCCGAAGCGTGGGAATCCGCCCCACGATCCGCCGCCGATCGGCCATTGGCCGCCCGACCATCACAAATTCTGAGCCGGGAGTGCCGGCTTCGGAATCAACAGGAATTGACCATGTCCGAACTGCAGAGCAGCAGGGGCGATGCGACTCGGCATCTCCTCCAATTGCTTGTGCAGCGAGACGGAGGGGCTGGGGGCTGGCCTCCTGCTGCTGCTTCGGACTGGAAAACCTTCGCGGAGACGTGTGACACCCACCAGTTAAGCCCGCTTGTCTATTGCCGCCTAAAGCAACTGATCGCGCCCACCGTTCCGTCTGAGCTGCTGGATTATCTTCGAGTTCGTTTTCGCGAGTCCTGCTCCCACAACTATCGATTGGCGTCGAAGCTCGTCAACTTGACATCAATGCTCGAGAGCGAAGGGGTCGGCGTTCTGAGTTTCAAAGGACCTTCGCTGGCCATGTCGGTTTACGGCGGCCTCTCTCTTCGCCAGTGCCTGGACCTCGATTTGATAATTCGCACTGATCAAGTGGTGAAGGGGGCGAAGTTGATGAAGAGTTGGGGCTATGAACCAACACCCATGCCGGCGCGGCCTCAACTTAGCCCGTTCTTGTGCCGCCCGGAGAACTCTCGACACATCGATCGGGGCAAGGAGATTCAGTACCTCTCACCTGATGGCACCTTCTACGTCGATCTTCATTGGCAATTCGCCGATCGTTTTTGGCGCCCCTTCTCTCCCGACGTCGAGAAGCTCTGGGAGCGAGCCGTAAAGCAGCACCTTCCGCAAGGGAGTGTCTCCACACCTTGTCGGGAAGATCTGTTTCTTGCGCTCTGTGCACATGGGACCCGACATCGCTGGTGGTGCCTCAAGTGGCTGGTCGACGTAGCGGAAATTCTACGTAAGGCCGATGCCCTGGATTGGTCTCGCATTCAGGAAATGACCAAGACTCGTCCGGGAGCCGGCGCCGCAGCAAGCGTGGCTTCCAGCCTTGCGCACGACTTGCTGGAAGTACCCGTGCCCGCCAAAGCCGAGCGAATCTTGCCTGCGACGGAACGGACCCGGGCCCTTGCGTCAGCGATACAGCAAGAATTGCTCTCGCGCGGCAACTCGAGTGGCGACGAACACACGACGCTGTTGGCTCTCGAGGGGCGCTCCGCAGTACGAATGAATTACCGCGCCGCTCGCATTGCCCGGTACCCCGAAAGCCTGTTCAGGCAGATCATCGCTGAGATAGGCCCCAAGGATCGCAGGCTGATTCGCCTGCCCCGGAAACTTGAATTCCTTTACCACTTTATTCGGCCCGCCCGATTGGTTTTAACTCGCTCACTGCATATCGCCCGCACGTTGTGGCAAACCGCCGGAGGAGTAAGGCTCCTTCACTCACCTCTGCGCGAAATGCCCAGGCAGCGGGTGTCTCGCCCCCAGTCAAAACTGGATACCTCGCCACCGCGTTAGTCTCGATCGCCCGCCTTCCGTCATCCGAAGCCTCATCCCCCCTCGCCGCCGCTGCTTCCGCCGCGGGTTCAAGTACGAGCAAAAGTCGTATCCGTCTGGTGGACGTAAGCGTACGGTTTTGTCCGTCTAGGCAGATGTGTTCTTAAGGGACATTCTTCCGTAAGCGTCCGAAGCTGGCCGTATTGACAAGTGGCAGGTGGCCGTAGGTGTTCACTTGTTGATTTAAGTGGGCACTTACGAACTCAGGTTTTCAGTTGGAGTCCACGCGGTGGTCTGGTGTGGCGAC